>Ga0066862_10000639_pt1 | contig 13967 bp, 12 predicted proteins | sample ETN02SmetaG_FD_66431 | JGI IMG/M metagenome (GOLD analysis project Ga0066862, IMG submission 66431) | Marine microbial and viral communities from oxygen minimum zone, Eastern Pacific Ocean - ETNP2014F10-02SV255 | ecosystem: Environmental > Aquatic > Marine > Oceanic ... | reverse complement strand
CAGGAGATGGATATAAACTGCCCATCAAACTCCTTGTTGTCGTTGGATCTATTTCCCTTTCAATTCCTTTGTCTAGTGCTCTTGAACTAAATGCTTGAAAATCAGAACATTCCCTTCCTTGAACGTCTAAAACTTGAATATATTGCCCTGCCTTTACCTCAAAACTTTTTGCTGTTCCAGGTAATATATTTATGTCTATTACTGGCTCTGCCAATGGATCAGGTGGAAGTTTTCTTTCACCTGTGTCTATTGGTTTAGCTTTCTTAATGTAAGCTATTAACTCAGTGGGAAAGTTTTGATCATCCGGAGACATTTCTTTTCCCGGAGCTGCTATAATCAGCAGACCATCAGACGAAGAGGTAAATTCCTTGGTATCACCTGCCCTCGAACCATCTTTAAAAAAACAAATGGAATCTGCGTTTTTAATATCAAAACCAGATTTATCTAAAGCACTTAAAACCTTTTTTCCTGAAGAGCCTCCAGTAGAAAGCGTGTTAATAATATTTTCTGCTCTTCCAAACCCTTTAGCCCCTAACATTCCAGCATCAGAACCGCCATCAGGAGTAAAAAAAGCCATCTCTGCTGTTTGAAGACCTTCTTGATCAACCACAGTAATTTGATCACCTTTATCAATTTTTATCCCTCTGCTTCCACCGCCTGGTATCACATGCCTTTCAAAGCCATGTGGCAAAAAAGGGACCCCAGGGACAATTGAATCGCCGATTATCGTTGGCCTTTCATAAACAGATTGAATAACCATTAACCCAATCCTTTTTGAGTAAAAACAAATTTACCACGATGAGTTACAACAACTGTGCACCCCAAAGTGGTAGAACTATAATGACATGAACCTGATCCTAAATGAACAAAGTCGCCTTTTTTGTAATGATACCCATCAGAATCTATTAAATCCCCTTCTAAAAGGAAGAACTCTTCTGGTCCTGTGTGTAAATGTGCTTTGGACTTAGTGCCTGGGTCCATTTTGTAAAGATAGGAACCCTCTCCAGTTTGATCATCATAACTTAGATTGTGCCACCAAGTATTTCCCACTTGCCCCATCGATTCTTCTTCTAACAATTCCCACTTTAAATTTCCAATATTAGAGACTTTTCTAAAATCAGTTAAACTAGTCATAATATTCCTAAAGCATCTTTTCTCTTTATAGACCATGTCCTTATAAGATGATCGACAGCCAGACCTATAAAAGCAACGCATAAACCAAGTGTTAAACCATTACCAATTCCCTTTTTATCAGATAACGCTTTTAAAATATATTGCCCCAAATCATCTGTGCCTATCATTGCACCAATGATGACCATAAAGAGTGCAAATACAACAGTCTGATTTATTCCTAGCATTATGTGCGGGAATGATAACGGTAATTCAATTCTTATATATCTTTGCAATCGATTTACACCAGACATAGACCCTGCATCCTGTAAAGATTGAGGAACTCCTCTCAAACCTTCAACCGTATACCTCGTAGCAGGTATAGTAGCATATACTATTACTGCTATCAAAACTGATGTATCAGTGACACCAAAAAGCATAATAACAGGTATTAAGTAAATAAAAGATGGAAATGTTTGAAACGTATCACAAACCAACAAAATAAACTTTGATGATATTTTGTATTGAGCACATAAAGAGCCAACGACTATACCAATAATCGCTGACACTATCACTCCAAATGTTGTCATATAAGCAGTTATTAGAGCTCTGTCCCACCACTCAGTTAACGCTATAAATAATATAAATCCACCAACAATTAAGGAAGACTTAACACCTCCTATTATATAACCCACGCCCATAACTAATAGGAAAGTTGCTACGACCGGCATACTCAAATAAGCATGCTTCATAGGCATTAAAATTTTTATAATTAAAAATTCATTGAAGGCTTTAAGGGTAAAGAAAAATGTATCCCAAATCCAATCAACTCCTGCTTGCCAAAAATTTTCAGTCGTTATTCCTTTATTATGTGGAATGATATAAAAGTAATTAAAGCCCTCTTTGAAGACAAAGGTTCCTAAATAGGCTAATAAAAACCCAAATAACAGAACAATTAAAAAAACTAATTTGTACCTGTTCCTTTCAACGAAGCTTTTATCAGCAAAGTAATCTGTTTGTTTATCAGCCCAAGCTAGGGATAATTTATCCAAAACTACAGCAATCAGAACTATACAAACACCTAGCTCAAGTGCTTGGCCTATTCTGAGTTGGTTCAAGGCAAGCAACAAGTTAAAGCCAAGACCCTTTGCTCCAATAAAAGAAGCAATAACAGCCATGGCTAGACATTGCATAATCACTTGATTAACGCCAATTAATATATCGCGTCGCGCCGTTGGTATAAGCACTTTATATAAAAGTTGAAATTCACTGCACCCACTCATTTTACCAGCATCAACAACTTCTGAAGGAACGTTTTTAAGCCCTAGCATTGTGAGCCTGACCATAGGCGGAGTTGCAAAAATAATTGTAGCAAGAGCCCCAGCATGATCCCCTACTCCGAAAAAAACCATGGCTGGCACCAAATAAGAAAAATGTGGCATGGTTTGGGCCACATTTAATAAAGGATTGAGTATTGTTTCAACAGTTTTATTCTTATATCCCAGTACTCCAAAAAATAACCCTAAAGCAAATGAAACAGGTGCTGCTATCAATACAAAAGACAGTGTTTCCATTGCAGGCTCCCACTGACCAAATATTGCAATATACCCTGTTGCACAACCAGCTAATAAAGCTAGACCCTTCCCCCTTAATGAATACCCTAAAATTATTGTGCCAATTGCGACTACAGTCCAGGGTAATGCAGGCCAATAAAGCCATTTATGTTCTCGGATAAAATCCCACCCAGTAAAAAAAACTATTGTTTTAACACCTCCTATTAGGATCTCTCGAATAAATACTATGCAAAAAAGAATTATCCCAGATAGCGTTCTAGTAAATTCTTTAACAAGCGGCCTTTCTTCGTATTCTTCAATTTCAGGATCGTAAACATCTATAGGCATAAAATCATACATGAGATAACTTACACTATCATTAATCAAATGGGGGAGACCTGCAATAAGCGGAGGAAATCTCCAAAGAAAATTGTTCTCTGAAGGATTAATCAAAATACAAAGAAGGCTAAATAAAATTAATAAAATTACAAACTGTGAAAGTTTTGGATACTTTATAAAATAATTCATCTTTCAACTACATATTTTTATTTTCATTTGAAGCACGTTTTCCAAACAAAACGCTTAGTACTTTTGATGAATAGACAACGCCTATCACCTTTTGGTTGCCATCAAGCACGCCCACAGGTTTGCTCTGACTTAAAACATCCTCCGCAACATCCTCAATAAGAGCATCATAAGGAACTTTCAGATCGCTTAGTTTTTCACTCTTTTTTAACGGATCCATTACAGATTCAATTTTTAAAACTTTCTCACGTGGGACATCTTCAGTAAATTTTCTTACATATTCTGTTGCTGGGTTAAGCACTATGTTTGCTGGAGTATCTAATTGCTCAATGATACCGTCTTTCATTATCGCTATTCTGTCAGCAAGTTTTAAAGCCTCATCAAAATCATGAGTGACAAATAAAATAGTTTTATTTAAAATTGATTGAAGTCTAAGAAACTCATCTTGCATTTCTTTTCTGATGAGTGGATCTAAAGCAGAAAATGGTTCATCTAAAAACCAAATATCTGGTTCAACAGCCAATGAACGTGCAATGCCTACCCTTTGCTGCTGCCCTCCAGATAGCTGCCTGGGGAAATAATTTTCCCTTCCACTCAACCCAACAAGCTCAACCATCTCCATAGATTTTTTAATACTTTCTTCTGTGCTACTTCCCTTTACTTGAAGCGGGAAAGCTATATTTTCAAGAACAGTTTTATGCGGTAATAAAGCAAAACTCTGGAAAACCATCCCCATTTTATTTCTTCTGAGATCTATAAGTTGCTTGTTATTCATAGAGAGAAGATCTTCTCCATCAATAAATATTTTCCCTGAAGTTGCCTCAGTTAGTCTAGAAATACATCTAAGCAATGTAGACTTGCCCGAACCAGACAATCCCATCACAACCAACATATCCCCTTTATAAACTTCAAATGAGGCATTATTAACACCGACCACGTAACCAGCATCTTGGAATTCTTTAGCGTTAACACCACCTATAGAATTTTTGAGCATCTGCTCAGGGTTATCGCCAAATATCTTATATAAAGAATCACATTTTATAACTGCTTGTTTGCTTGACTTGGGTTTGATGATTGATGACATAATCTATTCCCTAATTAACCTGATCATAAAATTTCTAATTCCTGATCTTCATAAATTACATCATACTATAAATAATTAACGATCTGTTTTTATTTTTTAATAATAATTAAATACCTCTCCTGATCTGTAAAGATCAGGAGAGGATAAGTTTGATAATTTAAACAGATAAAAGTTTACATACCTGCTTGAGTAAAAGGCTTCCAGACATCCTCATTATCTGCCAACCATTTTTTGGCAGCATCCTCATGGCTCAGTTTATCAATATCAACTAAAGAAGCCATAGAACCAATTTGACCTGCATTAAATGACATTTGAGAAAAGGCCATGTATGCAGCTGGATGTGTTTTAGGGAACTTATAGTTAGCGGCTTTCTTTAGCCAACCTATAGGTGAACCACACTTACTGTCTCCACCATCTTGTTTTCTACAACCTGGTGAATAAGCTGGCCATTTAATGAAAACAAAACCTTCCGCATCTGTGAAGTTAGGTGTCCAGTTAAACGTGATTGTGCCACGTCCTTCTTTCTTTGCCGCAGCAAGTTCCGCCCAAAGAGCGTCTGCACTACCTGCAAACTTGACAACCCAGCCATCACCTAAGAGTGCCTCAACACGATCGACGTACTCAACACCGTGCCAACTTTGTGGCCCTTCTAATATTCGACCTTTACCTCCAGAGTCAGCTGTAGCAAAAACATCCTGGCAATTTAACAATGCTTTATAATCAGGAAGTCCTGGGCATAAGTCCTTATCAATCACCCATTGAGGAACCCCAACTTCTTCCAAGGTAGGTGCTGCGTGTGTTCCAGCATCTATAATTCCACCTTTTGCCATTGCTTCATAAAATGACTTTCCAAAAGTTGACTGCCATACTTCATGAGAAATAGTTACGTCACCATTTCTAATTGCTTCGTAAACAGCTTGTGTATCAGCAGGAACATATTCAACATTATTACCCATGCTTTCAAATATCCCACCTATAACATAAGCCATTACAACTTGACTTGACCAATTGTGTGTAGGAATCACAATTGGTTCACTACTATCTGCGGAAAAAACTTTAGATGGCAATGAAAGCACCATCAGTCCCGCAAATAAAATTGAAATTATTTTTTTCATTTTTTTCTCCCATCTTAAAGTTTCGACCCACCTAAATGGATCATTTAATAAGCTTATCAGCTTATACCCCTGTCACCCAGGAATTCTAATAAATTTTAATTTTTTAAATAACTCTCCATCGAATCATTTAATTCATCTACCCATCGAGTATGGTGTAACGGAGCCATAGTACCCGTCATAACTGATTTGTGAGTTTGATCCCTAAAGGTCATAATTCCCTTCTTTTTATTTTTCTTCCACTCAAAAAATGCATTATTAGATGCACCAATATCAAATGAAGGGTAGTCAGTTAATTCCACCAAATCCTTTATATAGTCGCCTTGATATTCGATTGCTTTATAATCATCTGGTATTGCGTCTTCTAGGTCTCTTCGCCTTTTATTATCTTTGGCTCTAGTTTGCTTATCAGGAACTGTAATTTTTTCCATTATTACATCCCGAACATACCAAGCTTGTGCATCAAACATATTGAATGTGTACCACTGATCTTGCATACCTAAGTACATTAACCCAGGATTATCTTGCCACAACACGCCCATAAAAAGATTGTCCGGATACAAAATATTAGGAGTTTTTAAACAAAGTTCATCCGGAAGAAAAGGAAAGTGATGCAAATACCCTGTGCATAGAATTATAGCATCTACATCTTTTTTATTTCCATTTTTGAAAGTAACAGTATTCCCTTCACACTTTTCGATAATTGGCAATTCCTCCCAATTGTCTGGCCAATTAAAACCCATTGGAGCTGTTCTATGTGAGACCGTTACTGATTTACAGCCGTATTTCCAACATTGTGAACCTATATCTTCTGCAGAATAACTAGTGCCTACTATCAAGATGTCTTTGTTTTTAAATTCCATTGCATCACGAAAATCATGTGCATGAAGAATGCGGCCATTAAAAGTATCAAAACCTTCAAAAGAGGGCATATTAGGGGTAGAAAAATGCCCTGAAGCCACTACAACATTATCAAAAATTTCAGAAGTCTCATTGCCTTGAACTAAATCTTTTGCCTGCACAGTAAATTTATTGGTGCTCTGATCAAAAGTAACATGCCTTACTACAGTACTAAAACGGATCCACTTTCTAACATCTGTCTTGTTTAGTCTTCCTTCAATATAGTCATACAATACTTCTCTTGGTGGGTAAGAAGCAATCTGCTTTCCAAAATGTTCTTCAAAAGTATAGTCCGCGAATTCAAGTCCTTCCTTTGGCCCATTTGACCAAAGGTAACGGTACATAGAAGCGTGAACTGGTTCGCCGTATTCATCTAACCCGGTTCTCCATGAGTAATTCCATAATCCACCCCAATTTTCTTGTTTTTCAAAACAAACAATTTCAGGGATCTCAAGCCCTTTATTTTTGGCAGACTCAAATGCTCTTAATTGGGCCATTCCAGACGGTCCTGCCCCTATTACAGCAACCCTCTTACTCATCTGCACCTCCTATCGTTTCATCCAAACTTGAAGACCAGTTAACATTAAAAGCCAAAATTAAGGTATCAGGATGTAAATTAGCATTAAACAGGCTATTATGCCACCAGGTAGCCTGATAAAGTGGGTCTTCTTTTCTAAGCAATTCAACCTCACAAGATAATTTGAAATTATGGTTGTATGCATCAAAAACCAAAGAACAAACTCTACTCTTAATTATTTTTCTTATTCCCAATGAATCTGGTTGAAACGTGGCGGTCAAAACTGGTGAAAATTCTTTATAGTTTTGATAATAGTACTCTGAAAAAAGTTGAGTTGCTTTTTCACGTCTTTTACTTAAATCAAAATTTACCTTAGATATATGCTTCATTTCTGGGAGTTTTGAGAAAGGAATATCTTTAGATAAAACAGTTATTATTTTACCAAGATTAATTTTATCATGATTTAATAACACATCGGGCATTATCGAGGCATCAGGTTTACCATAATTATTCCGCATAATAATTTGTCTAACACGGCATTGCCATTTCATAAATGAGCTTTTAATGGCAATATCACGATCAGAGATAGAAAAATTATTAGCTAGATTAATCATGCAGTCTTTCTTTCCTTTTCGATCAAAAAACTAAATTTTCTGTCATGTGTTAAACTAGGAATTTTCTTTCGAGTTAATTCCACTTCATCCAAATTAATATCTGCGAATGAAACGCCTCTTTCATTGCCACCATCTGAAATAATTTCTCCCCAGGGATTGACAATTAAAGAGTGGCCATAACCCTCTCCTCCACCATTAACTTTCCCGATAGCGCAAGGTGAAACAATATACGCTCCATTTTCAATTGCTCTCGCTCTATTTAAAATATGCCAATGAGCTTCTCCTGTTTTCTTTGTAAATACCGCAGGAACAAAAATTATTTGAGCTCCAGCCTGAGATAACTCTCTGTATAGAGATGGAAATCTCAAGTCATAACATACAGTTTGTCCTAAAATTCCCAATTTAGTTTTACATACAGAGATTGTATTTCCTCCAGAAACAACACTGCTTTCTTTATATTTTTCTTTCTCTGAAAGGGTTACATCAAATAAATGGATCTTATCATATCTACTTAAAATTTTACCCCTATCATCAATAATGTAACTTCTATTAAAGATCTTTCCGTTTGAACTTGATATTGCGATTGATCCTATCAAAGTAAAAACTTTAAATTTTAATGAAAATTTCTTTAGTTCAATAAGCACTTTATGATTTTCTTCTAGAGCGGAGGGAGGGTTAAGAAGAGAACCTTGAGTTACTAAGCCCCCACAATATTCAGGAAGAGCTATGAGTTTAGCTCCTTTATTCACTGCTGAAACAGCTAAATCGTACATCTCCTCTAAGGCACTATCAAAATTTGGCATTGGCCTAGTCTGTAAACATGCGATTTTAAAATTGTTAGTCATAGGTTAAAACTTTGTATAAACCTTTCTTAAGTTAACTAAAGGGTGTCTATCAGACATTTGAAATTTTAATAAAAATTCTCTCGCAACCATATCTCTGTCTTGTTGATTATCGGGGAGTTTAATTGTTTCTGGGACCCTAACCCATCCATTAATATTTCTGTCAAACACAGCAGCATTTCCATCTTCGTATCCCATATGTATATCCTCAAGCCAATTCAGGTCATCCCAACCCATATGCTCCATATATTTCTTCAAGAAAGGTGTTAGCCTTTCATAGTCAGGGACAAGATTAACATCGTATCTATACCCTATATGCTGTCCAATTTCTTGCTCTCTGTCAGTATCTAAACCTTTTGAATCTTTTAAAAATTGATCAACATCTTTAATCTCTGATCCTCTGTATTGAGTTCCCGCCATAAATCTCTCCCTCTATAAATTATGGTAGTCTTTTACTCCAACCGTATGGTCTGTTCCAGCAAGTGGAACTGCAGCCATAGCTGAAGCTTCCATGGTTAATGCTGCCAAATCTTCAGGTTCCAGTGAATGAAGATTTGTTTTACCGCAAGCTCTTGCAAATAACTGCGCCTCTATGGTTAAAGTATGTAAAAAATTATAAACTCTTTCTGCTGCTTCGTCAGGATCTAACCTTGAGCGTAAAACTGGGTCCTGCGTCGCAACCCCAACTGGGCACCTTCCACTATGACAATGATAGCAATTACCTGGCTCCACGCCCATTTCTTCTTCAAAATTAGCTTCAGGGATATCTTTATTGCAATTTAATGCCATCATTGCTGAATGGCCAATAGCAATGGCTTCAGCACCTAAAGCAATCGCCTTTGCAACATCAGCTCCATTTCTAATCCCACCTGCGTAGATTAACGTAATTTCCCCTCGCTTACCTAAATCATCAATTGCCTTTCTAGCTTGCCGTATAGCAGCCATTCCTGGAACTCCAGTGTCTTCAGTAGCCAAATGTGGGCCTGCGCCAGTTCCACCTTCCATACCATCTATATAAATAGAATCAGGGTCACATTTTACTGCCATTCTAACATCATCATACACACGAGCTGCTCCCAGTTTTAATTGAATAGGTATTTGCCAGTCAGTAGCTTCACGTATTTCTTGTATTTTAAGTGCCAAATCATCTGGTCCCAACCAGTCAGGATGCCTTGCTGGTGAACGTTGGTCAATTCCTGCAGGCAAGGACCTCATTTCAGCAACTTGATCAGTTACCTTTTGTCCCATGAGGTGTCCACCTAACCCTACTTTACACCCCTGGCCGATAAAAAATTCACAGCCATCTGCCAATACTAAATGGTGTGGATTGAAACCATATCTAGATTGAATACATTGATAAAACCATTTTGTAGAATAACGTCTTTCGTCAGGTATCATACCGCCTTCACCAGAACAAGTTGCTGTCCCTGCCATTGTAGCACCTCGTGCTAAAGCAGTTTTCGCCTCATATGACAGTGCCCCAAAACTCATCCCAGTAATGTAAACAGGGATATCAAGATCAAGCGGTCTTTTTGCTCTTGGGCCGATAATTGTTCTCGTATCACATTTCTCACGATAGCCTTCAATAACAAACCGAGTTAAAGTACCTGGAAGAAAAGTTAAGTCATCCCAATGTGGAATTTTTTTAAATAAAGAAAATCCACGCATTCTATATCTTCCAAGTTCAGATTTAATATGAATGTCATCCATCACTTTTGGAGGAAAAACAAACGATTGGCCTAATCTATTTGTATCTCGATTTACTGGTTTTTTTCTTATATCGTCCATACTATATCCTTCAATTATAAAATAAGTTTCTTTTCCGTTGGTTCCAAATTGTCATAATTCCAAAGCTGCTTACCGGCCACTATTTTTTTAAATGACGAAATACCATTTTGGGGGAATAAATCATATTGTTTCAACTTTCTCTCCAGCCAACCCTTGTCAGTATCTGAAAAGTCACCTAACACCGCATCAACTCCTAATGATTCTATTTCACCGCCGACAAAAATGGTCCCATCATACATTGAATCACCTAGGTTTTTTCCAGCATTACCACAAACAATCATTCTTCCTCTCTGCATCATGAAACCGCTTAAAGCGCCCGTATCTCCACCAACAATTATTGTTCCGCCCTTCATGTCAATTCCCGTTCTAGAGCCAACCGAACCCCTGCAAACCAAATCTCCTCCACGAATTGCTGCACCAAATGTCGATCCCGCATTTTTATTTATTATAACTGTACCCGACATCATGTTTTCCCCACATGACCATCCAACACGTCCGTTGATACGGACATTCGGCCCATCAATCAATCCAACACCAAAATAACCTACAGAGCCTTCTACTATTAAATTCAGCCTACTTAAAATCCCAACACCCAAGGAATGCATTCCTCGTGGATTTTTAATTACAATTGTTCCATGACCCTCATCCATTAATTCACGGATTTTGTGGTTGACCTCTGTTGTATTCATATCCTTTACATCAATTTCACTTCTTTTATTAAAATCAACTTCAGGCGCCCATGGATACGTCATTCTCTCCTCAGCATCAGGATCAAACTCTATAAACATAGATCTGCCAGTTAATTGTTCACTGGTCATTCCTAGAGTGTTAGCTCTTTCCTCTTGTGTCATTTTTTTAAGCTCTTCGCTTTTTAAGCTTGCCATACTCTCACCTCTTCATCATACGGATCAGTTGTGTCAATTTCCTGTGGGAGAATGGATCGAATGGCAACTTCCTCTGAGGCCATAGCAATTAAATTATCACTCTCAAAAAGAACTAGCGGCTTAGCAGCCATCGTATCTTTAGCCATACCAAGTTGATTGTCAGTTGCAACCAGGTAAGTAAAAACTCCATCAATCTCAGAAATAGATCTTTTAAGGCTTTCCTCCAAAGGAACTTTGTTTGCTAAATTGTCAGCTGTGTAAACTGCTAAAAGCTCAGAATCACAGTTTGACATAAAACGGTGCCCTTTGCGCTCTAACTCTCTTCTCATAATCCAGTAATTTGTTATTTGCCCATTATGAACGACTGCGACATCATTATAAGGGAAAGCCCAATAAGGATGTGCTGAACGGATATCAACATCCGACTCAGTTGCCATTCTTGTGTGCCCTATAGCGTGCGTCCCTTTAAATTTATCTAACTTATATTGTTCAGAAACAGCACCAGCGTCCCCAAGATCCTTTATTAGCTCTAAGCCATTACCAAGAGACAAAATCTCAACCCCAGTAATCTCTTCAATATACCTTGCCATTTTTTCAGTATCGCCATCATGGCTAATAATATATCGCAGAGCATACTCAGTTACTTTTTTCTTTTCTTTAACCTTTGCCTTGTGGTCTGATAGGCGTTTTTCTAGTTCCTTAATTCTGTCATCAATCTTATCTAAAATTCCGTGACCTTTTTCAATATCTTCTTTTTCTGCTACTTTCACCCGCATAATGTATTCACCTGAAGAAGGCTCTCCATAAACTGCAAAGCCAGTTGAATCAGGTCCTCTATGCTTGAGAGCTTGAAGCATAGAGGTCATTTCAGATCCAATGTTAGATGTTTTTCCTTTATGAATTAATCCTGCTATCCCACACATCGGGAAATTCCTCCTTAAGTTATAAAATAATTAACAAAAAAATTATTTTTTTATGGTAAGCACTCCATGTAAGTTTCATTATCCCAATCTGTTACAGTCGACATAAAGCGTGCCCATTCATCGTGCTTATACTCATGAAAAAGTCTGTACATTTCTCCAGGCATTCCTCGCTGAACAACTTCGTCATTTTTTAGGGCTTCAAGAGCTTCGCCAAGAGACATTGGAAGTTTTTTAACCTGTTTACCCGCTTCCATTGCTTCGTATATATTTCTTTCTTCTGGTTCACCTGGGTCAAGTTTATTTTGAATTCCATCATCAGCTGCTGCTAGTATAGTTGAACCCATCAAGTAAGGGTTTACCATTGAGTCGACCGATCTATATTCAAATCTCCCAGGCGCGGAAACTCTTAAGCCTGTTGTCCTGTTTTGAAAACCCCAATCAGCAAACACTGGCGCCCAAAATCCAGTATCCCATAATCTCCTATAAGAATTTACAGTGGAACATCCAATAGCAGTCAAAGCTCTTAAGTGATGAACAATGCCCCCAATCGCTTCAAGACCAGCTTTTTGAGGCATTTGAACGTCATCACCATCAGGCATAAACGTATTCTCTCCGCCTCTAACATACATGTAATTTTCTTTCATGCCTGGAAGGTTTTTTGGATCATTCCCGGTTGGAGCGAAAACATCTTCTCCTCCACGCCACAAAGAAATATTATGGTGACACCCAGAAGCTGAAACACCCATAAATGGTTTTGACATAAAACAGGCAAAAATTCCAAATTCTCTGGCAACTTGAGCACATATTTGCCTGTAGGTTGTCAACCTATCCGCATTTCTTAATACGTCATCAAACATAAAATTCAGTTCAAGTTGTCCTGGTGCATCTTCATGATCTCCCTGTATCATGTCCAATCCCATCGCCCTTGAATACTCTATAACCTTCATATAAACTGGCCTTAAGCTTTCAAATTGATCTATATGATAGCAATATGGCTTTGAGTAACCATCTTTAGGTTTTCCATTTTCATCAAATTTGAGCCACATCATTTCAGGCTCAGTTCCAATTCTTAGTTTTAATCCTTTATGTTTATCTTCAAATTCTTTGTGCAATCGTCTTAAGTTACCCCTACAGTCAGCTGTAAGAAATGCACCGGCTTCTTCTCTTTCCTCTCTATTTCTAAAAAGAGTGCACCAAAATCTTGCAACCCTTTTATCCCAAGGTAGTTGCATCATGGTTTCAGGTTCGGGTATTCCAACCAACTCCGCAGCTTCTGGACCATAACCTAAATAACCTCCAGCTCTGTCAGTAAATAAATTAACAGTAGCACCATAGACTAACTGAAAGCCTTTTTTTGCTATACTTTCCCAATGATCTGCAGGAATGCCCTTACCCATGATTTTGCCGGTAACCGAAACAAATTGAAGGTAAATATACTCAACTCCAAGTTGATTGATCTTTTTTCTTACCTCCTTAACTTGAGCATCCCTTCCAGGTGCATCAACAAAACTTTCGATATCCATTTTACTCACATTTTCCTCCCTAAAAGATGATTAATATTTATTTTTTTTATTAGCTCCATGGAAATGGGCTATTTGATGTTGGATGTAAATTACCTTTCTCAAATCTTTCAAATCTAAACGGTTCCAATAAATCTTGTTTTTCTCCCATAACCTCATCAGCAATCAACCTTCCCACTCCCAGCATCTTGTAACCGTGATTACTGTCAGCAATGATTGTAGCGTTATCAAAAAAACAATCAAAGACTGGAAAACTATCAGGAGTAAAGCAACCAATACCCCCGGAAGGTTCATTATGGTATTTAGGCATCATACCTTCAAATCTTTTATGACAATGAGCTAAAGCCGAAACCCACATATGTGCAAACTCACCTCCAGAAACAAACTCAGGACTAGAAGGACCGTAAGGATCGATAGCAACCTTATCAACAGGTGTTTTAACCTTATAAGGGGAAGCTCCTCCTTGAATGCCGCCAAAATGCCAATCTGGTTTGTAATATATACCCCACATTTCTTCAGTAATAACTGAACCATCAACGTCAGAAATTAGAGGCGCATCTGTGTCCACATGAATTACAGGAGGCATTTCACCATT
>Ga0066862_10000633_pt1 | contig 14016 bp, 13 predicted proteins | sample ETN02SmetaG_FD_66431 | JGI IMG/M metagenome (GOLD analysis project Ga0066862, IMG submission 66431) | Marine microbial and viral communities from oxygen minimum zone, Eastern Pacific Ocean - ETNP2014F10-02SV255 | ecosystem: Environmental > Aquatic > Marine > Oceanic ... | reverse complement strand
CAATTCCGAGTTTCGATAGGCCCCTGCGAGTGTCTTCGTCCCAGATCGAATACGTGTGATGGGTGAAATGCAAGTAGGCAGAGAGACGGCGAATGTCAGTGCGTGGTTTTTCTGTCAGGCTCTCTAACAGCAACGTATCCGGGTAGCGAATCGCATAGAGGGACAAAAGCACCTCCCTCTGGGTCTCTTCCCTCCAATCGCGTTTCTCCAAACCCATCCACTCGTCAATCATGTCTAGCATATGCGGCGTGTAGGGTCTGTAGACTCGATATAGCAACTCCTCGTAGGAGGCAGCGTCCTGCTCCTCCGAGTGGTGATGTTGGTTGAAGAAGTCCGTAAGCCCCTCGAAGAAAGGACTACAACGGTCCTTGTCGAAAGATGTCAAAGCGACGTGATGCATAGGAGTCCCCCCGGTCGGGCCTAGTCTCCCTTCCATTCCCTATACTGGATCCATTCCTGCTGCATGTATTCGTTAATCAGGCGTTCCTCGTCTTCGTCAGTAGGGATAACCGTGGATAGGTAATCCTCCCAATCGCCGTCTTCACCATCGAAAGGATCACCTTCTACGGTAAATCGCTTTCCCGCGTACTTTCCGATACTCCTTCGGAACTTGTCGGACGGGATGAAGAGCTCTGGCTCGCCCTCCTTCCTAGCCTTGCTAATCCTCTTCATCTCATCTCTGAGTTCCTGGAAGTAGAGATCCCTGCTGGCTTCGTTTAGATGATCTCGATCCGCCTCATCGGAATTCTCCCTCTCGTCGTACCTCCCTTTGATTCCGTAGACGTAAGCCCACTGGGCGCTGGTGGAGTCATCCGTGCCGAACAGGTCCAACCCCGTGCTAACCCATTTGTTGACGTATTTTTGAATCAGGGAACATGGAATTACTCCTTGCTTTACGATTCTGCGGAGTCCATTGGCCCCAGTACCCAAGTGGAACGACTCCTCCTTCAGCATCGGCCCCATGCTCGCGCCAAGTGGCTTGAACGAGGACGTGCTCAGCATCTTCAGCTGGTACTTGCCGTCCCTGTCGATGAAATGAGTAAACATGAAGAAGTCGAGCCAGTGATCGATTGGCTCGTTGAAGGTCCCGAGAATCCTAGTCCCTTCCTGAGCGTTCCTCTCTAGGAGCTTTGCTGCCTCCCTGACGCCTTGCTCACCGAAGAAAGTGCAAAGCAGGTATGCCATTTGCCACCCGTGCCTCTGCTCCTCGCACATCACTCTCAATGCGGATTTTCGGTCGTACTCGGTTGGAGCGGTCGAAAGGAGGTGATTCTGCTGCTCCACGCTAGCGAACTCTGTGTCACCTTGGACACTCACCATACTGACAATGGCGTCACGAATGTTCTGCTGAGGTATCTGCATCCTCCGATCCCATTTCGGCATCCCCTCAAAGTCGCCGAACTCGATCGTGTCCCCAGCGGTTTCCCAATCGAACTTGATATCAAAGCGATAATCACCCAACCAAGATGGATCGAAACCAATCCTGGTCTGCCAATTACTGAATTCATCAATCCACACTTCGAAGTTAGGAGGATAACTCTCAACTGATTCTGTTTCTGCCATGCTTCTGCCACCGTGCTTGACTATTTGAATAACGCTTTTCCAAACATGTTCGGTAAATAACCATCACTTTTTCGGGCTCTGCCCGCGAACTGAAACCGTGAATTCAGAAACGACTCGTTTCTCCATGAGCTGTATCGATTCACAGAGAGTCGATTTCGATATTCCAGCTTACTCTCCCTTGAAGCGCGGTGTCTTCTTCCCCACATAAGCTGCAATCCCCTCTTTGGCATCGGAGCTCTGGAAAAGGTCCGACTGGAGCTCTCGTTCCAATGCGAGATGGTACTCCAGCGGAATCTCCATGCCGCTCTGAACACTTCGCTTGATATTGCCAATCGCCTTACTGGCCGCCATTGGGAGGGTGAATTGCCCTGAGTAGTCAATGATGTCTTGGTGGAACTCCTCGAGGCTGCCATCCCAAATGTCGTGGACCAGGGACATGTCTCTAGCCTCCTCGTAGGAGAACTTCCTCCCAGTCACCATGATTTCCATAGCCTTGGCTTTGCCAACTAATCTAGCGAGCCTTGCAGTCCCGCCAGTGCCTGCAAGCACTCCCAAGGAGACCTCCGGTAGGCCAACCTGCCCCGAGTCCTTGCGTGCAATTCTGATGTCAGCAGCCATCGCAATCTCAAGTCCACCCCCAACTGCATGCCCATTCAGGGCAGCGATCACAAGCTTCGGTGTCTGCTCGAGCCTGCTCAGCGTCTCGTTGGCATGGAGACAGAAGAAATACTTGAATCCAGGAGTCACAGAGTCGAGCATGCTGATACTTGCTCCCGCTGAGAAGAACTTCTCGCCGTGACCAGTGAGGATGATTACAGTCACATCGTCATCGAAGCGTGCCCGGAGCACCGCCTCGTCGATGTCCCGCATCATCGCGTGCGTGTAAGTGTTCACGGAGGTCTTCCCTTCCTCCCAAGGTTCCCCGGATGAGTCGGAGGACAGCTCGATGACGGCAATGCCGTTGTCCGTCACCCCGTAGTTAACCAGGTTGTTCTGCATCGGCTGGAGTTCTGGCCACGATGTCATGGAGATTCGACCAAGCGACGCCATATCAACCAAACGGAGGGGAATCCCCCTCTATTCTTCCTCTGCAACAAAGGACTTCTTGCCCCCGTGCCTCTGGATCGCCCTCCACTCCTCACCGATCTCCGTAGCCCTTGCACTTGGTTCCCACACGTCTCTTCTGAGAGCCTTCCTGAATGGCATTCGATGCACGGTCCGCCCGTCTTCCAGTTTCTTCCGACTAAGCATACCTAGCCTCACTATCGGCCAGATCATCCTGCGTCCCAGGCCGGGTTTGTAGAGCCACTGCATGAATGCCAACCCGTCGCCCTTGCGCCTCTGGTCCCGCATCCAGTATCTCGCAACCATCTTGAAACCACGATTGCCGACTCTGTTCATCAGGAAGCGATTGATTGCGCTAGCCCTGACTAAGGGGACTAGGCGTCGCCGCACCTCAGCTTCATAATCGCATTCCCCCAGAACTGCCTTTGCGGCAAGCACACCGCTGGTAATCGCGTATCGCATGCCGAATCCCCACATGAAGTCCTGAAGCCCCCCCGCTTCCCCGACGTAATAGCGTCCCTCGTGCATGTACTTCGTCGGTAGCCCGAAGTCTCCCTTGCCACCCACTCGTTTGATCGGTTTCCTGTTAAGGTCGTAGTGCTGCTCATACCAGGCTATGGTCTCGTTGAGGTAGCGACCGCTTTTCCGCTGTTGACGCCACAGGCAGGTGCAGATCAGACCTATCCCGTCGATTATGATCAGGTAGGAGTATGCGCCGGGCGCCAGTTTGTCATTCAACTGGAATGTGACGTGATTGGGATGATCGGTGTGGAAAATTTCACCGAAGGCCACTGCGCTGGACTCCCTAGGTCCTGCAGCGACAATGTTACAGTCTTCTGGGCTCCTACGCGAGCCGTAATGAATCTGGGCACCTGATTCGATTGCCATGCGCTTTAGCGCTTGGTCGATAGTGTGCTCTTCAGTGCCCCTCTGTACAATCCTAAAGGCGACGCCGTCAGTGCGGGGCTGGGAAATCACATCGTCAGGGTGAGCGAGATCGATGACTTCGAAGTCATCAGACTTGAATTCCTCCGGTTCGAGCCCCCAGTCCCGCATCTCATCGAAGAAGTCAACTTGACTTGTCCAGTTCTCTATTCCTTGGAAGTCCCCGTCGAAACGAGCCCCGCTGTCTTCACGAATCTCGTGAACGTGAACCTCCCTTCCAGCGCGAGCTAGAATGGTTGCCGCAGCTAATCCAGACAATCCAGCACCGAGGATGTGGATCGTACCTGCATCTTCTTCGAATCCCTCTGCACCAATGCCACTCAATGTCACGTCTAGGCCTCAGTCTTGTTCCCGCGACAGAAGATTCGGGAATGAATGGTTCGCAAGCGGCGGATTGAAGCAGGAATGCCATCGCTCAGGGGCCGAGAGCATGCCTAGGAGCGGTAGTGTGCACATCGAGGTCGCCGAAAACCAACTCGATCCTGAAGCTCTGCGCACGTTGGTAGATTCGGATGGCTGCGGCAGCGTTGTCAGTTTTGTCGGCCTCACGCGAGGTCAGGAGGACGGAGCCCGGGTCAAGCGACTGGAGTTCGACGCCTGGGAGGAGATGCTACCAGGAGTTCTGGAGGAACTTGCCGAACAGGCCGTAGACGAGTTTGGAATTAGCTCCGTGGTTATTTCCCATCGTACTGGGTCCGTTGGCCCGGGTGAGCCCATTGTATGCATCCATGTTGGCTCTACTCACAGGGAGGAGGGATTCTCAGCATGCTCGTGGCTAATCTCGGAGTTGAAGAAGAGTGCACCGCTCTGGAAGAAGGAAGTTAGAGAGGATGGCGCGATCTGGAAAGCTGGGTTAGGCTGATCCCCCAGAGTCGATTGACTTGCAGACATCCCTTACCGCATCCGGAACGTTTGCAGCAATGCCTTCGACCATCATCCACCCATGCCCCTTGACTCCATCCCCGACCAACCTAATGCCTTCCACACCAATGTCCGCGGGAAGCTCAGCACCCTGTGGCGCTCGATTGCACGGCCAGTTCCTGTGATAAGTATGGACGCACAGCTCATCTCCATGGTCTGAGAGCCAAGGAATCGCCTCATAGAGCTCATTTCTACCCTTATCAATCTCGGATTTCACGCTTGGGTCAGGGACGAACTGGTGAGTGATCATCATATGCCTTCCTTCAGGTGCCAGAGCGGGTTCCGAGAAGGTCGGAATCACGTATCCTCCGACTCTGTCTAGGCTAGGGATCATGGTGACCCCACTGTCACGATGCGGAATCTTGTCATCCAAGTCGAAGACGAACCCAATCCCCCCAACAGCTTGGGTGTTTGCTACCTGCTCGCGAACCCCTTCCGATACTTCAAACTCGTCGGACAACGAATCCAGCAGGTTGGGGTGGCCCCCATTGTGGACTATGGCATCTGCCCCGACCCACGTGGCACTATCCCGACCCCTCCTTCTGATTCCAATGCAGAACCGATTCTCCTTGGTCGACTCCTCCGCATCACCAGGCAGTATTTCGGTGACTTCGTGAGAAAGTTTGACCCTAGCTCCGTTCCGTTTCAAATCCGTCCTGAGCCCGTTTATGACTCCCTTGCATCCCCCCTTCGGGACGTGCGGTCTATCGCTCCAGAATGAGTTCTGCAGCATTCTTGCAACCGTCGATGCCGGCATTTGATCGAAACGAAGGCTGATTGCGAAGTTCGAGAACGCATCTAGGAAATCAATGAAGTCGTCGGTGAACATTCTCTTGAGCCAAGTTCTCCCATCAACGGTCTCGTTTTCCCAAGGACGCTTGGCCCTGGAGGCCAGCAGTCTTGGCATATTGAGAGAATTCTTCAAGTGAAACCACGGTAGGATGCCAAAAACCGAGTTCGCGGCGTAATGCTTTCCATCTTTTAGTAGGCCAGCAAATTTTGTCGTGGGAATGAAATCCACCCCATGCCTCCCCAGTTCCAAGCCCCCCCTTCGACGCTTCCCTAGCATTAGTTTGGCAAAGGGTCCCTTCCGACCGTGAGGAATCATGTGCACTGCCCCGGTGGGAATTTGGAAACCGTCGTGATCGTGCTGAGTGAATCTGCCACCAGCGAATGACATTCTCTCGTACACTGTAACGTCATAATTCCCTGTCTGAGCCAGAATGGCCGCAGATGAGAGGCCACCTACTCCTGCACCAATTACGACGGCCTTCGGTTTGCTCACCGTATCACCTACGAGTAAATCAGGGCACCAGTTGGACACCACAGGAGGCATCTGAGACAGTCTGTGCAGTTCTGCTCAATGACTTCGCACAGACCCTCGACAACCAAAGCGTCATCATTGCAAGCCATCAAGCAGTAGGAGCAGCCCACGCAGAGGCTGTCGATAACCTGTAGCTTCGTACCTTCGGATACTGGTCGATCATGGGGCAGACCTGATTTCAGCACCGGCACTATCCCGGGTGTTGCCCGTTCCCGGAACGCCTCCGCCATGCACGCCCATCCATATGTTGGTATTTCATTCCAGTGCTATAACCCGAGGCACTGAATAGGGAGGCGCGTCCCCGGGAGTCCACTGGTGAGCTGGTGACCGAATCTTGGAGCGGAATTGTCGATGTTGGATCAAAACCCATCTCGGCGCGTGAGGCGGTGGCCACAGGGATCCTCATTCTTTCACCTGATTCACTAGACGTAGTTGCAAATGGACGCTCGCCTAAGGGAGATGTTCGCGAGGCCTCTACCGTGGCCGCAATCCAGTCTGTGAAGGAGACTCCACGAATGCTGCCCCATTGCCACCTCATTCCAATTGAGGGCTGCACGGTGGTTTGGGATGTCGAGGAAACCGGACTTCGCTGCACCGTATCCGTGCGAACACACTGGAACACAGGCGTGGAGATGGAGGCTCTTTGCGGAGTCAGTGCTGGCCTTTTGTGCGCATGGGACATGCTCAAATCATTCGAGAAGGACGAAAACGGACAGTATCCGAATTCGATGATTAACGAATTACGGGTAATCAGTAAGAAGAAGTCTGACCCGCAGTTTTGAATGCAACCTCCTCCTCAGGGACGTGTGGCGACAGCCGATCTAATCCCGGACTTCCTCAGAGCTACAGGGGCTGCGGCAGTCGCAGCCGCCAAATGGAAGGGACTCGGCGATCGCAAGGCTGCGGACGGAGCTGCCGTTGAAGCAATGCGTTCAGTTTTCGACACTGTCCCATTTGATGGCCGAGTTGCAATCGGTGAGGGTGAGCGTGATGATGCCCCCATGCTCTGGATTGGTGAACCCCTTGGCTCAATGCGAGGGGACCCATCGGCTCCCTCAATTGACATCGCAGTCGATCCTCTTGAGTGTACTAACCATGTTGCACTAGACCTTCCCAATGCCATGGCCGTTCTCGCTGCCGGGCCACGTGGCACCCTCCTGCATGCTCCGGACTGCTACATGGACAAAATTGCGGGACCTGCTGAAATCACTGGAGAAGTCAGTTTGGAAGCAGATGTACCATACAATGTGGAGGGAGCATGCTCGGCACTTGGTAAGACTCCAGTGGAGCTGAAAGTAGTGGTTATGGATCGCCCCCGGCATGAGGAGTTGATTAGGGGCTTGAAGGCACTCGGGGTTCAACCCGTACTGATTGGGGATGGGGATGTCTCAGCTGCCCTAGACGCTGCGGACCCCAACTCAGACATTGACATGCTAATGGGCATAGGGGCTGCTCCAGAGGGAATTATCACAGCCACAGCTCTGAGGGGGTTGGATGCACCATTTGAGGGGCGGCTCGTGTTTAGGAATGAGGGTCACCGAGAGCGCGCGGAGGGAATGATTGCAGACGACATCGATAGAGTCTGGCAGCGTGACGAGCTTTGCAGTTCCAGTGACTCCGTCTTCATCGGCACTGGAGTTTGCAGCGGCCGCACAAACGGCGTAGAAATGATGGAAGGGGGCACTGCTAGGGTGCACTCGGAGATTATTGACGTTTCCTCGATGGAGCATAGCTTCGCTACAACCGTCATTTGAAGTCACCAAACCTGTCGATTTCCTACAAATTTTCAGGTCGATGGATTCTTTTCTGTGACCATGTCCCGTAGATTTGAGGTCACTGAAATGGACAAGGAGCTTCTTGAGAAAACTGCAAATGATTTGGTTTCGCCCGGACGTGGGATTCTCGCAGCAGACGAAAGCAATGGGACAATGTCGAATAGATTGGAAGCCGTTGGCGTCGACCCATCACCTGAGTCTAGGAGAGCTTACCGAGCAAACCTATTCTCAACCGAAGGCTACGAATCTGCAATAAGCGGTGTAATCCTCTTCGACGAAACGATTCGCCAATCGATGGACGATGGCACACCCATCCCCGAGTTTCTTGCACATAGGGGCGTTCTTCCCGGGATTAAGGTAGACACAGGAGCTAAGGAACTGGCCCATCATACGGGTGAGAAGGTTACGGAGGGACTCGATGGCCTCAGAGAGCGTTGTGAGGAGTATTTCACAATGGGTGCAAGATTTGCCAAGTGGCGTGCTGTGATTGCGATTGGGGATGGAATGCCTAGTGACACTTGCCTATCCACCAACGCCCACGCCCTTGCAAGGTATGCTGCGATCTGTCAGGAACAGGGCCTGGTGCCAATTATTGAACCAGAGGTGCTAATGGGCGGAAATCATGATGCCCAGAGTTGCTACGACGTCACAGCAGCTACCCTAGAAGCTACATTCTCCGAATGTGACTCCCAAGGAGTCCACATTCCCGGGACCCTGCTGAAGCCAAACATGATTATCGCCGGCAATGACTGCGATATTCAGACTCCCAGAGAACAAGTCGCCCAGATGACTGTTGACTGCCTAACTAAACACGTTCCCCACAATCTCCCTGGCATCGTGTTTCTATCAGGGGGGCAGTCGGATGAAGATGCCACCGCCCATCTCAACATGATGAATAGTATGGGTGCAACACACCCATGGCAACTTTCCTATTCTTATGGCAGGGCTCTGCAAGCCGAAGCGCTCAGAATTTGGGCCAGTTCTGAAGAAGACCCAGATAAGGCCAGCCAAATTGCCTTTTCACATAGAGCAGCAATGAATGGGCTGGCACGCAGTGGCGACTGGAGTCAGGAATTGGAAGCCTGATCAGACTCGCTCTTCTAGGGCCCCTGGACGAACTTGCCAGACACAGATTTCGTATCTGCCAGACAACGCCCCACCTCTTTTGGTAGTGGCGACTTTCAGGATATCCTTGTCTTTGGAGAGGACGTTTCCCAGCTGCTGGGGAGTGGTTCCATGCCTCATTGTTGAGTTGACATGTTCGAGGATTTCGGTGGTGTTAGCCTCCCCTCGCTCGTCTAGGAATTTCTTTATCTTCTGCCTTAGTCTTGTTGTCCTCAATTTAACCACCATATATTACTCGCGGCACCGCATCGGACCACTCTTCACAGGACAGCGGCAGGTAATATAACGCTTCTGTATGTTTTTTGTCTCGTTGGTTACATGTGGTGACACAAAACCGCACTGTTTAGGTTGATAAAATAAGTGCATTAATGGAAGTACTAACAATTCCAGTGGAAATATGTAATAAATTGTAACTAAATAGTATATTTTATTACTATGATGTAATGTGACTTCATTTGTAGGTGATATTTCGTGTCAATTACTTCCGACGATGAACGGTCATTCAAACCGCGAAGAATCAGGAGCAAGCATCGCTGGAGGTTGATTTCCAGACTTGCAATAGGGGACGCAACGGTGACAGAACTCGCCTCTGAAACTTCACTCAGAGTCCCTCATGCATCGGCTGAAATTAGCAGGATGAGGGATGATGGATTAGTTTCAAGTGACCTTCCACGAGGTAGCAGAGGCTCCAAAATTCGATTGACTGAGAAGGGTTGGGGGACGCTACAGGAAGATGAGTGGTCCAAGGTAATGGCCCTCCCAGAATTATCATCTGAACAAGATGGCTGCTGCGTCATTTTTCGAGATGAAGAAAACCTCCTACTCTGTTTTCTGAGCCAACCCGATGAACCGATGATCTCGATCCCCAACCGCCCACCTTTGAGTTCAGAGGGCATGTCACTCTCCACCAGAAACCATGGGGTGTCATGGAATTGGGCAGTTCTCAGCGAACGTTCCCCCCGGTGGTTCGACATTGCCAACATGGAGGTTCTGGACGCACCTCCCCAGCTCGCTGATCCCGAGAGCATTGAGGCATATGTGGATAAACGGTCAGTGGTGGGAGTCATAAGAGCTAGATTACTTGAGCACGAAAAAATCACCACAGTTTCCCCGGGCGTGTGGTTTACTCCCCCCGCTTCGAAACCCCCCGCGCCTCTTGACGAGCCAACCTATCACCGAGGGCCTTGGTTGTTGGGCTCTTCTCATATCAACGCCCCCCACATCCGACCAACCCAACCAGTTGCTGCCTTGATCAGCGAGAGACTCCCCAGATCAGTATTGCTCAGATCTGCAAAATCAAATGCGTTGGTAATTGCCGATTTAGGAGGTTTGGGACTTGGAGGCAGAAAATACCCCCTCAGGGCCCTCGACCATTGGATCGAGGGAGCTCATCCCAGGTTAACAGGGACTGAGAGGAAGAGGAGGTTGCAGTCACTGAGGGACAGGCTGTTGACATCAAGGAGGGTCAAGACGGAAGACTCAACCCTTAGGAGATTCAGAAGGGATTGGGGTGGTGCAGAATTCTCCACGGACGAATCAGTGATCAGATTAATCGACCTGAGGGGGCTGGGTAAATCTGCAATCGAATCCCTAATCCGATGGTCTTTGGAAGTTGATGAATTGCCACTGGTTCTTGAGATTGGGAGTGATTTCCCAAACGATCTCCTCAATAGGATCGCATCTAGTTCAAATCTCAGACTCGTTCTAATGAACGAACTAATTGATCAATTCACAGATTCGGATAGGATTGAAGTGGATAGGATCAGAACTCTCCCATGGCTAAAATTCTCTACCAAATCGGGAAAGGAGCTTCCAGTCAGACTTCTCGAGGAGGCTAAGGTCGCTACATCTGTTCAAGAACTAGAGCAACCATCTATTTCTCCTTGGGACGTCCTAAGCCTCCCTGTGGAGCACGAATTCCAACCCACACAACTAGAGGGAGATTTGGTTTCAATTGTTGGCTCGGCTCTTTCTCAATTCCCCGATGGGGACGAGGAATGGGCCAACCAGATGGAAGCCAGATATCCACTTGCTGCGTGGATCGCCTCACCGCAATGGGCAAGATGGCCTAGGTGGCAACGACTCTCGAACCGACTGGATCCCGAGTGGCTAGCCTTACTGGACATGGACCATCTACCAATTGACAGAATCTCTGAGTTAGCCGACTTAGCTCCGGATTCAGTCCTAAAGGTCTACGCGAGTAAGATTACAACCAAACTGAGGGAGGATCCCGACAACCTACTGAGATCATGGCCCGCAATAGACCCAGCCCAAGCGAGCAGAGGTGCTGCATGGGTAGCATCTCAGTTCATCCAGAACTCAGCTTGGCTGCCCGAAGAATCACATAAAGATTTGATAGAGTGGGGCGTTGAAGCATGGCTATCGGAACCCCCCCGAGACTCAGTTGACGCATTGGTCGGCGTTTCTTGGTTGCTTCGTCATTGCGAAAAGTCGAATTCTGAAGTAGAAAAGATGATTCTGAGAATTAGGGATCGTGGGTTGCAACTACCCGAAGGTCACAAACTAAACACTTGGTCAAGGCTATACAATCACGCAATGGGTTCTAGCGAGGCAGATATGGATTCATTTCAAACCATTCGTAGAGACCTACCGCTTGGATGGTGGGCACCAATTTCTTCACAGATATTGCTACGGCTCCTTGAGGAAGAAACCCTCGAAGAACTCCTGGTGCACGAATCACCTTGGTGCGCGACAATTCTCCGTCCAATTGGCGAACAATGCGAAGCACCCGGACTTTCCTCGATTTCTCACCCGGGATGCCATCCAGAATTACTCCAAACACTTCAAAGTAGATTGCGAGGAATTCCAGAGACAACCGTTGAACAGCGTGACCTGAACCAGCTCCGGGATTTGATTGAAGCCCTAAAGTCAGCAAGAGACAAGAGCCCACCAATTTCAGGTAGGACTCACGATCTCGTTGGATGGTTGGCCCAACCAGTGGAGAGGTGGCCAGACTTCACGATTGAAATCATGATGGAGGGGGATAGCTCTGTCGCTGAGAGGCTGGTCCTAAGGAGATCCGGCTTCCACCCAGAATTACTTTGATGCCTGATTACCCGTTCCAAATGCCACCGTTGGGTTCTTGTGCATCTCTGTGCGCGGAGTGTTGCCCGACCGGCAACACCGTGTGGACGAAACCCCCTCGCCGGAGGTGGAGGGTGAAGCACGGCACCACGGTTCGGGTGACCACCTGTCGAAGACCACCGTGACCGCATCAGCGGTATGATCAGTGGCGCAAATCAGGTGGCCGGATAGCGTTAGGTCCCCTGAGGACGGAATAGAATGAATCAAGGGACTACCCCGCTATCCGACAGACGTCCCGGGGTGGGTCAGGCGCCCGAGCCAAGCAGTGAAGGTTGCCGTTACGCCCCGGGGCACACAATAACCCACAGCACTCAAAGCATGCTCATATGACGGGATACTGATGCATGACGTAGGCCTTGTAGGGGGGACGTTCGATCGCTTCCACGAGGGCCACTCCTTACTGCTGCGCAGCACTCTTGAATTATGCGAGCATGTGGAGATTTGGCTAACTTCCGATTCTCTAGCAGAAAGAAAGGACCCTCGGATTTGCACTTGGGAGGAGAGATGCAGAGACATTCGGGATCGGATGGGCCCCGAACTTTCAGACCGTCTAAGCTTCTATGTACTCGAGGATAGGTATGGGCCAGCCCCAAATCATAGGGTAGCTGGCTCCATTACTTGCACACCCGAGAACCGTCCCACTTGTGAAGAGATTAATTCGATTAGATCAGGGAATGGCCTACAGCCACTTGAAATTATCGAGGTCCCTTACTTTTTGGCCTGGGACGAAGACCCCATTTCCAGCTCACGAATAAGAGACGGAGAAATAGGCCGTAGCGGTTTGCCTTGGATCCCAGCCTCATTCAGGGAAGGAAGTATGAAATTAACCACAGAGGTAGAAAACCAACTCAAGGAACCATTTGGACAGTTGGTTGCAGGACCTGAAGAGAACCCATCAGCTGCAATGATTGAGGTTATCAGACAAATAGAGCCCGATTTCGGCCCGGTAATTGCCGTGGGGGATGTCACCGTAAGAACGATGGAGGAACTAGGTCGGCCCGCGGACATCGCTCTTATTGACGGCCTAACGAAGAGGGAACCTTGGGAGGGATCGAATTCTATCGATATTTCCGCTTACGATGGAATCCTTCACTGCGAGAGCCCCCCCGGTTTTCTGACACCATCACTTCTGGAGGCTTGCGAGAAAGCTGTCTCATCTTGGCTAAAGGACGGCCAAACGAACTTAATTGAGGTGGACGGCGAGGAGGATCTAGCACCCTTGCTGCTTCATCCTTTGTCCCCCCTTGGTGCTGTAGTTCTGTACGGGCAACCGGGTAAAGGGGTAGTGGTGAGGAGGTGTAGCGAGGAAACAAAGAATCGCTGCAGGAACCTACTCAGTTGTTTCAAACCAGCCTATTGAGACGACTCAGCTTCTTGCAGGATATGAAGCCCAAGACCGAAGGAAACTAGGGCAATCGAAACTGAATAAACTCCGGGGTCAACCCATGTGTTGTTCAACGCGCCCCAATAAAAATAGAAAGCCATCCCAGAGAGAGCCAACCAGCTAGCCAGCGTCCTCGTGATTCCTCCATCAGTGGAAATTAAGCTGGAAAGAACCGGACCGCTCGGCAGCCCTCCGATCCAACCTGCGATTCCGTCTTCCCGTGCCTTGTTCATACCAAAAATACCGGCTGAAAGTATTGCAATACCAATGCTGCCGAAAATAATGTCGCCAATCAGGATCCCCATCTCCCATTCTGAATTAGTATTGCTTCCATTGGTCAGGAAGTCTATCCACAGAACCTTCCGTCCCTCAGAGAATGCACCAATAGCGATGTTGATGATGTTCAGGAAAATGCACCACGTTCCGACTAATATGGCACCCGCTGAGGCGGTACTGCTGGGTAGGAACAAGGAGTCCATCCACTCTGAGTTGTCTTCAGGCATCGAGCCGCCGACCTTCACTTTCGGTATAATCGTTGCCGGAACAGCCTAGCTATAGTTGCCCTTGCAAGTGGTACTTGCCCATCGAGGCTTCATTGACTAGCGGCTCGCTGTCACTCATGAGGGCAATCGCGTCAATCGCCTTGGGAATGGCAGAATTGACCTGCTTGCTCCGCCCTCCTCGACCCTTGCTGACATTCCTCGCCATAATCAGCCCAATTGTGTCCAGTTCATTTAGGAGTGAGGAGACTCTTCTGGTGGTGAGCGGCTCTATCCCAATTTTCGAACAGGCCTCCGCGTAGGTTCGAT
>Ga0066862_10000625_pt1 | contig 14123 bp, 13 predicted proteins | sample ETN02SmetaG_FD_66431 | JGI IMG/M metagenome (GOLD analysis project Ga0066862, IMG submission 66431) | Marine microbial and viral communities from oxygen minimum zone, Eastern Pacific Ocean - ETNP2014F10-02SV255 | ecosystem: Environmental > Aquatic > Marine > Oceanic ... | reverse complement strand
GATGGCGATGAGATATTGTTACGATTGGGAATCTCTCCAGGCCCTTCTTTGGGCTCTATCAAGAAATGGTTGTTTAGAATACAGGTTGAATACAATCTCATTGATTCGCCATCAGTATGGGAGAAAGCCGAATCTCTAGGCTTCAATGGTGAACCGATCGGCGAGTTTGAAATGTGGGTTTAATCACAATTCTGCCAAATAATCCACATACTCTTCTGGACTTAGAAGATCATCGTAGTCGAATCCATCATGTGGACGAATAATTACGAACCACCCATCACTATATGCGTCTCGATTAACATACTGTGGATTGTTTTCTACTTCCCCGTTTAGGCTCATAATAGAACAAGCGAAAGGTGAAAGAATATTCAATCTCTCTAATTCACATTGAAGCCCAACTAGATTATCATCAGTAGAAAGCTCACCCATTGCTCCAGTATCTTCCTTTTCCTCTTCTTTAGATACTATTTCTTCCTCTTCTGAATGTTCATCATCAGATTCAATGAGAAAATCAGTTGAATCAGTAATATTTGGGAGTGTTGCCTTCAGAATCTTTCCAAATTCTACTCGGATAAAATCTGAAATGCCAATCTTGTATTCTTCATGATCGTCGTTTGGTCCACTGATTAATTGGAACCACAAGTGTTCCTGAGTGTATCGTCTTCCTACTGCTATGCTGAACTCGTCTTCGTCGCTCATGTACTAGCCTCATCGCGCCGCTGTCGCGATCTAATTTGAATTGTTCGATTATTTTACCTTTTTTTTGAGGTATCATCTCCGAACGATTCACAAACGGAGTCTTACTGGGGTAGGCATGGACTTCCAAGAGACAGAAGAGCAAAGCATGATTCGAGAGATGGTTCGCGATTTTGCGGAAGAAGTACTCGCACCAACTTGTTTAGCACGTGACAAAGCGCAACAACCTCCTACTGAAGAATGGTCGCAGTTCATCGAATATGGGTTGCAATCTTGCACCATTCCTGAAGAATTTGGCGGCGTGCCATTGGACGATATTACTGAAGCGATTATTGTCGAAGAATTGGCAAGGGTAGACCCTTCATTTGCAGTTTTCTTTTGTGTTCATGTTGGCCTTTGTGCAAAAACAATCGTGATTCATGGTACTGAAGAACAGAAATCAAAATATCTACCGATGTTAGCTCACGACAAATTAGGAGCTTATTCACTCTCAGAAGCAGGTGCAGGAACTGATGCTGCAGCCATGGTGTGCAAGGCTAAGATTTCAGATGATGGTAGTTATTACCTCCTCAATGGGGAAAAAATGTGGGTGACTAATGGAGCAAGTGCCGATATTTTCGTTCTTTTTGCTAAAGATGTTGATCATCCAGATTATGGGGTAAAGAGGCACGGTGGCACTACTGCATTCATTGTTGAGAAAGATTTTGAAGGTTTTTCAGTTGGAAAGAAAGAGGATAAATTAGGTATTCGAAGTAGTGATACTTGTACATTAATTTTAGAGAATTGCAAGGTGCCTGTAGGAAATGTGTTGAAGGAATCTGGCAAAGGATTTCCAATTGCCATGAATGCCCTAGATAATTCTAGAATTGGAATCGCAGCACAAGCATTGGGAATTGCACAAGGTGCCCTTGATGCAGCAGTGAAGTATTCTCATGAACGTGAAGCGTTCGGGAAACCTATCGCATATCACCAGTCTATTGGTAATTATTTAGCCGATATGGCTACACAGACTGCTGCAGCTAGGCTGATGGTATATCGAGCCGCTTGGGCGAAAGAACAGCATTATCATCATGGCGGACATCGACATACAAAGGAAGCAAGTATGGCTAAGTTGTTCGCAGGAGATACTGCAATGTGGGTAGCTGAAAGAGCAGTTCAAGTTCTAGGAGGTTATGGTTATACTACTGATTTCCCAGTTGAGAGATTCTTTAGAGATGCAAAGATCACCCAGATTTACGAGGGTACACAGGAAGTCCAACGTATTGTGATAAATCGCTCACTTGGCGATTCTTGAAGTTTCAAATAATATTGTGCAAATCATTATTTGTTATACAATATTAACATAATAATATGGGAAATGTGGCTGAAATTGATGAAGAAGAAATGGCATTCGGCCTTTCAACAATAATGAAAATCACTGGAACAATCCCTATATTGTTAGGACTGATGATTATCCTTAATCCAGCCAATACATTAGCAGCTGGCAGTAATCTCTCTAGTTATGGCCTCCACGTAGGTCGTTATTTGGGTGCATTAGCGATTATTTTTGGCCTCACACATTGGCTTGTATCAATGTATGTTGAAGAAAATTTACACATTTTTGGCAGATTCTTTGCATTGGGCCATATTACCATTGCAATATTAGATTCATATGGATGGATTGGAGGATTTGTAGAGATGGAAATGCAATATATCATTGGTTCAGTATTTCCATTTGTCTTGGCATTCATTCTGATTATTTGTTCACAAGCTCCAAAATTAGACGAAGAATGAACCTAATATCTCGATGCGGAAGATAATTGCCTGATGCCCCCTCGGAGGGGCATGCGCTGCACGTCATTATTGGTCAGTTTTTTGTTACTGACGTCAGTGTTGCCTGGTTGTCTTAAGGAAGAAACACCTCCTCCGTTGCCTCCTGAAGAACCTGAATTTCCTTCAACATTCGTAACAGGTGCTGATGGTTTTCCAGTGGATGAAGAATTGATTCCTATGTCCTTTACTTTCAGTGATGTTGGAGAAACCGGAAAAGAACCTAGTATTGGCATAACTTCGAGTGGTTGTATTTTCTTTATTGCGATGGAGAAAGTAATGAGGTTATGTGATTATGGAGAATCATGGGTGGAAACACAAGATCCAGTTCAATGTTCACCTACTACAAGTGACCCATATGGTTGGGTAGATCCAATTACAGATAGAATATTCAATGTTCAAATGATTGGATTAGAAACATCTTGGATATGTTGGAGTGATGATGATGGTGAAACTTGGTTAGGTAATCCTCATGATTCAGGAACAACTCCAATTAACGATCACATCAAACTTGCAAGCGGCCCATGGACAGATTCGGGATATGGGGCTTTAGGACAATTTACTAGCGGATTTTATGAAACTGCAGTATACTATTGTTACAATAAACTAGCTGGAATTTTTTGTTTCACCAGTTTCGATGGAGGTGCAACCTTTGAAGCAGGTGGCCAAATCATCGGTTTGGCTACTACAAATGGTGGACTACATGGTGCTATATCAACCGCTCCAGATGGAACAGTATATGTTACTCCGCGTGTAGAAACTCCTACTGTAATCGTTTCCAACGACAATGGATTTACTTGGTTTGAACGTTCCATGGGGGAGGATGTTGGAACACCTTATCCTAGAAAGAATTCTGAGGTTTCAACAGACTCTGAATCAAACGCATACCATATTTGGACCGGATCCGATGAAGGTGTTTACATGTCTAGATCAACAGATTCAGGAGAAACTTGGGAGCAAGAGAGTATTCGAATTTCTCCAGCAGGTGTAATCTCTTCCGTATTTCCTCAAACCGATGCTGGCGACCCTGGAAGAATAGCAGTAACTTATCTTGGGAGTCAAAATTCTGAGATGTTGAATGAATCCGATATCGACGGTTCTGCTTGGAATGGCAATGCACATTATGCTCCGAATAATGCTACCTATCATCTTTACATAACCTTCAGCCTTAACGCATTGGATGAGAATCCGATTTTCCATACTTATCGAGTAACAGATGATCCTGTTCAGGTTGGCTCTATCTGTCTTAATTCAGGTGATTGTAGAGATATTGGAGGGTCAAATCGTAACTTGTTAGATTTCAATGATTTACATATCGATAGAGAAGGTCGTGTTTATGTCGCCTTTGCTGATGGTTGTACTGGTGAGTGTGCAAGCAATGAGAATTCAAGTGCCGAAGATTCTAGAGATGGTAGGGGTTCTGTATACTATCTTTCAAGTGGACCTAGTTTGTTTGAATCATTTGGTGATCTTGAACCCTTGTTGATTCCAATAGAAAATGGTGATGAAGAAATGAAATCTACAAATCAAGCTATTACTAGAGAAGAAAATTCAGAATCTACTGAATAATTAGTCGACCCATCGATAGCGTTTTTCTCCAGGTAGGCCGCCACTTACTTCTCGAACAATAGCAAATTCTTGACTAGGTTCGATGATTGACTGGGTAGTACTTCCTCTATGCAATGCTTCGTAGTCATCACTAAGGATTGGCCTGCGCAAATCTAGACGTTCAAACAGGAGGAATCTTGAGGCAATTTCTTTCCATTGAGGCTGAATAATCCCTTCAAAAACTTTAGCCTTGGCTCCAGAACCATATCCGCAAAGTCCAATTCGTTGACCTTCAATTGAATTATTTTCTTCATAGTCGCATTCAAGCGATGACATCAGTGCAAGGAAAATGGATCCAGTGTATTGATTTCCAATTAGACTTGAGGCTCTTTGTCCACGCTCAATTCTTTCATCAGCGAATTCTCTGAATGCTTTGGTCTTTGAAATAGCACGCCTATATCCGTCGTTTGCTTTTTCAAATTCAGCCATTCCTTCTGGTGTATCTTCAAAGTCATCAATTAGAGGCTCTAAACCAATATCTTCGACGATTTCATCCCATACAGGTGTCCCTCTGCGATCATGCCTAAACACATCTGGAAACATTCTCTTTCCTTGAAATGCATAAGGAAGATGAACTATAATTCGCTTCCATTGTTCAGTAAGTATTCGGTCCTTTTCAGGATTTAGGCGCCCATTTCTCTGGGCTTTTCCATGGAAATCAATGAATGCCTGTTTTACTGATTCCATGTAACACCTATTCGAAAATTGTCCATCGAAAACCGGGGTATCTCGATGAATTTTCAATGTATCTTCGGCGAATAATTCATCATTAGACATCTTGGAACCTCGTAGATTTCGCATCATGCGATCACTAAGCCCTGATTTGAAAGATTGTCCCGTTTCGCGAGCTAAATCTAGTACTCGTTCAATGACATTCTTGACTGGAACTTCTCTTCGTGGTTTGAAGAAATCATGGACGGGCATAGTGGAAACTCCCCAATTATCTGGAATCACTAACAATCGTGGATTTGCTCTGATTAAGATGCCTCCTCCGCCTGCTCCTTGAGTATATTCTCCACTTGATTCCATGTCGTATTTTGCATTGTCACTGAAAACTACAATTCCAATACGCTCCTCTTTTTCACCACCTCTAGCAACCCAATCTAGTGTATTGTGTAGTGCATCAACAGCGCCAATACATGCGAAAGTCATGTCGACAACATCGCAATTCCTGAAACTATCAGGGCCATGTTCCTTTGCGTATCTTTGTTGAAGCATGTCGATGATGTATGTTGCTGTAGGCTTTGCACCATCTAAAGCAGACTCAGTTCCAAGATATATTCTTCCTATTTGAGAGGGCAATAATCCGTTTCGATCGATAAGTCGGGCAACTGCATTAGCTCCCATGGTAGCAGTGTCCTCATGTGCATCTGGGATTGCCATGGCATTCAGCCCTAGCCCCTTATTCAGTTTCTCAAAATCGGCACCTCTGAATTTTGCAAAATCCTTCATGTCGAAGTAGAGACGTGGGAAATGAATTGCAAAATCATCAATGCCAACATCCATGGTAATCAATCCCCGTCGGCCCGCTCATCTCATATGAATGAGTGTCCTATTATACTCGATTAATGTACCAATAATTCGATTATATTCAACCGCCGGTCATCTTATTCACTGCATCAAGGAGTCCAGAATGCTGCTCGAAATGTTCAGCAATAGGCGCGAGAATTTCCGATAATCCATGTGCTACAGCCATTTTCGCATCAAAGGGGTGCACTGAACCATCTCCTACTGCTGCGATTAGCAGATCAAGATTTGACCAAGAGGATGGTTCTCCAAATTCTGGTTTTGGCCGAACATGTAATTCTCCTTGTCGAGGCATGATGACATGCTTAGCAATCTCAAAAACTGGAGAATCTTTGTTCCCAGGTTCAAGGAATGCTTTTCGAAATTTCTTTTCCAATTTTTTTGGAGTGTCGTGGAGTAAGACTGCGTTATTCGGGTCTGATTTGGACATTTTATGGTCAAATGAATCCATCCGTCCACCACCTCTTCCTTTCAATCCGGATAACATTGGCGTGTGAATACAAGTTGCCTTTATCCAATGGTTTCGATCTCCTACATCTCTCATGTACATGTGTGCCTTTCGTTGGTCCATTCCACCGAAGGCAATGTCTACATTCAATTCGAAAATATCCGCAGCTTGCATTGCAGGATAGAAGAATGCAGAAAGATCATCATCTGATGAATCTTCACTTCTACCCATGATGCTGAAAGTTCTTCTCGCTCTAGAAAGGCTCATTCCCTTTGAACAACGAAGTACTCTTTCCCAATACTTGCCTGAATCCATCAATTCACTAGCTCGCATGAATCTAATCTGTCCGCCCCCTTCTCCTTCTTCTGGGAATCCAAGAAGTACCCTGAAAACTTCAGTCATGTAATCTCCAGCAACTGTGATTTTGTCCATGTCTCTACCAAATTTATCGTTCACCCATGCGTGCCAATCAGCTAGGAAAACCAAAACATTGACTCCTTGGTTTAACATGTTCCGGATTGAATCTGCTAGGATAATCCACCCCAAGTGTGCTTTTCCGCTTGGTTCCAATCCGATATATGCTCTCAATATTTTATCTCCACCATGAGACTCCTTTCCATTGAGTACTGAAACTACATGCTCTAATCCGACGATTTCTTCTACGCCAGTAAACATCGAGAAAATCTTGTTTTGATCTTCTGTAGTTAGTTCTGATGCTCCAGAGGTTTTTTCCAGTAAGTGACTGATTTCCTCAGGAGTCATTTTTTCCCCTCATTTATTCAACATCTTGGATAATTTCTCACCACGGCCTGCTGCCTTGGTATTTTCTCCAGCCTCAAGAGCCGCTTCAATCTCTTGAATCAAATCTTCTGCTTTGTCTATGGTCTCCTGTGGAAGATTCTTTGCTAACGACATGAAATGTCGAGCTGAAGAAATTGCAGATTTAGCCTTGTTAGCCTTCTTCCCCCATTCTTTCGCTTTATCTCCACGTTTCTTTGCATCGTATCCGGTTGATTCATCTAAGAATTGGGTCCATTTTTTCCTATCTTCTCTTGCTTCCTGAATCGCATCAGGATTTGAGAAGTCTGGCTTTTCGTTGACCACTTCAACAATTAGGGCATCGCCTTCGTAATGCGCTTCGATGCTCTTCATGATGCCATGAGATCCTTTGAATGCATTCTCTCCAGTAGATTCTATGTCGTCGAAGAATTTCTTTGCTAATTCTGCTAATCCACCATCTGCAGTGACCTGCTTGACTAATCCCCTCGTCGTTGCGAAGCGTTCCATGGCCCTTCCCGTGAGGCGAGAGGACTTGAATGCTCCCAGTGCTGGGGGGTGTTCTTTGACCGTTCACATGATGAAGTCGAGCGCCCCCGGAGGTACATGGGTCGCGGCCGATTGAGAGTCATTGTTGCGCTTCTCATGATCCTTCTTCTTACCCCAATTCAGGCTGAATCTGTAGTAACGTCGGAACAAGTAGTTACTCTTGGGGAGGATTCAATTTTCCTCAACGCTCTTGACTCTAATGGTCAAGAATCCCTTACTGTGGGGGACAATGGAGTCGTTTATGTGATTCCAAATGACGATCCTGAGTCTGCTAAGCAACTTGAATCAATTACTGATCAGAATCTCAATGCTTTGGATTTCCACCCGGGTGGAAATGCATTCATCGTGGGCGATTTGGGACGGGTCCTTCGATACGATTACCAAGATCAACGACTTTCAAATGTTTCAGGTACCTCCTTGGTGGAAATAAGCACTCTAACATCTGTATCATGGAATACGAACGGAGCTTGGGCATACATCTCAGCAGATTCAGGAAGAATTTGGCGTTTCCGTTCATTAGCAGATGGCGGTGAAATGCACGTTCTTGAAAACTCTCGAGAAAGCCCCGTAACCAGTATTGATTGCCATCCTGTCGTTCGTCTTTGTGTTGTTTCTACTGAATCTGATGGAATTGGAATCATTGATACAGAGCATGAAATTACATGGCTTGGCGGGTCAGCGATTCTTTGGAAAGATGTAGAATGTGCTACTGGAAACATAGCAGTTTGTGTAGCAGTGGGTTCTAATCAGAACATTGGAACGATTCGATTAGACGATTCATCAAATGGGGAAACCACCCTTGATGCTCAAATCCTTAGTGATTTGCCTAGTGAATTAAGCCGAATTTGTAGCCATAGTGAAGATAGAATTATGATTGCTACAATTCCTTATGGGTTGATAGATTATCGCCCTTCATCTGAAGATGCATTCCCTTGGTACGATCATGTTGATGCTGCCAATCAACAATTGGAGGTAACCACAAGCCCTGTTGTATGTTCTTGGAGTACTTCTGAATCCACAGGTTGGGTTTTGAATTCCAGAGGGGAAGCGCTAAGTTTCGTACCTATCGAAATAGAAAATCCATTACTCACCAGTCTCGCAGGTTATGCCTTGGCGGTAGTAGTGGTAATCAGCGTACCAGGGATTGTATTGGGTCTAATTTTCATGAATAGCCCTAAGATGCAAGCATCATATTCCAGATGGCGTAGGAAACGCAAGGGACTTGAGCCATCATTGAAGGATAAACGCGAACAAAGGAGGAAGCGTGACCAGACATGATTCAGAGGTGAATTATCGGTAAGGTTCAAGCGGCGCTCACAGAGGCGGGTAACAAGGAGTGATGAGAATGGCATACGAAGCCTTGGATTTCTACGACGTCGATAAGATGCTGAATGAAGAAGAGATAATGCTCAGAGATATGGTCAGAGATTGGGTGGATGAGAAAGTTATCCCCAATATCGAAAAGGCATACAATGAGGCATATTTCCCCGAAGATTGGATCAAGGATCTTGGTGAGATGGGTGTTCTCGGAATGGTTGTCCCTGAGGAGTATGGGTGTGCAGGAATGTCCTACACAGCTTACGGAGTTGTATGCCGTGAATTAGAGCGTGGAGATTCTGGTTTACGTTCTTTCTGTAGTGTGCAGGGTTCTCTTTCTATGCACCCTATCCATAAGTTTGGAACAGAGGAACAGAAGCATAAGTACCTCCCTGGAATGGCTTCTGGAGAAATCATTGGTTGTTTTGGATTGACTGAACCTGATTATGGGTCCAATCCTGGCGGCATGGTTACCAAGGCTGAGAAGGTCGATGGAGGATATATTTTGAATGGGGCAAAGATGTGGATTACCAATGGTACTGTTGCAGACATTGCAATAGTCTGGGCTAAGTTAGATGGTGTAATCAGTGGATTCATTGTCGAGAAGGATGACGAAGGATTCAGTGCCCCTGAACAGAAGGGAAAACATTCGCTACGTGCATCTATTACCTCTGAATTAGTTCTGCAGGATGTTTTCGTCCCAGAGGATCGATATTTGCCTGGTGCGAAGGGATTGGGTGGCCCATTCTCTTGCTTGAATCGCGCTCGTTATGGAATCGCATGGGGTTCACTTGGTGCGGCTCAGGCTTGCTTTGATGCTGCAAAGAATTACTCTTTAGAGCGAATTCAGTTCGATCATCCTATTGCTGCTTACCAACTTATTCAAATGAAACTCGCTACGATGTTAAGGGAAATCACAAAGGGTCAACTCCTTGCCTATCATCTCGGACGTCGAGTAGATGAGGACGATTGGTTCCCTGAGATGGTTAGTCTAGCCAAAATGAACAATGTAGACATAGCTCTTGAAATTGCTAGGGTTGCTAGAGATATTCATGGTGCAAATGGTGTTACTGATGAATACCCTATAATGCGCCATATGAACAATCTTGAATCAGTGAAAACCTATGAGGGAACCCATGATATTCATAATTTGATTCTAGCGCGTCATATAACAGGAATTCAATCCTTTACTCGCAAGTTGTGAGGTGAGATTTTGTCGACAAGGCGTACTACGGTTTTTTTGCTGGTTTTCTTGTTACTATGTGGGCCGATGTCGGGTTGTTTCGGGCAGAATGATTCTGAGTATCCTTCAGCAGATTCATTGGAAATCAGTGGACCAAATACCGCAGGTGATTGGACTAAAGTGACTCTTTCTGCGAGTTCTGATTTGAGCGTATACATTCCTTACTTTGTATTGGACCCAGGAAGTCTGCGTGCTCAAAATGGTACTGTTTTGGATATAGAATCCGGAGATAGTATAGATGTTGAATGGCTTCTTCCTCCTCGAAATTTGAATGCAATTTTACTCATTGGTGAATTTGGTCGAGAAGATTGGCCGGTACGTGCAGCAAATGAATCATGGCAGAATTGGATATTGAATCCATCAAATGGGGGGGCAGTCACGGTTACTTCGAATGAAGATAATGGGACATGGAATTGGCTCATTGCTCATGATTCAGACGGTGGGCCAACTTCAATCAAAACGTTTCAAACTGTTAGACCACAGCGTGCCGAATTTACACTCGATCAGGGTGCAGATGCATCAGGTGGGTGGGTAGACGGACGTTCTGTCTATGATTGGGTGGATTTCATCACAGACGAAACTCCTGATCCTCTTGACCCAGCAGATGGTGCCAAGGGATACCTAGATCGTTGGATTGGAAATGGAAATCCGGCTTATGAAGACGCGATCACATATTTTGAAGGTGTATTGACCGGTTTTGGACTGCGCACAGAAGTACATCGTTTCCAATCAGGTACTCTCTGGGCAGCAAATATTTGTGGCTACAAAGATGGCACAATGTTCCCGGATGAATGGTTGGTATTTGGCGGCCATTTTGATATCGCACCTTACGCTTCTCCAATTGGGCTTATTCCTGGAACGGAGGAATCAGGATATGGGACACGTACGGGTGCTTACGACAATACTGCTGGCTCTGCGATGGTGTTGACTACTGCAGGCGCTCTCTCAAGTTTTGATGCTAGAAGGACGATGGTTTTCTGCCTGTGGTCAAGTGAAGAAGAAGGCCTCTGGGGTTCAAGTGCCTTTGCGGATGATTTACCATCAGGGGTAACTGTTAGCAATTATCTGAATTTGGACATGGCTGGAGTTAATTATCCTGGAGATTATGCTCTTTCTGTTTATCTTGGACCTGATGGTAGTGGAGAGGTAGTGGATCAAGCAGGTATGTTCCATTTGGCAGAATGGATTGGGGCGGACGCCCTTGATTTAGCATACCAAATGGAAAGAGGTGCAGCTGAATGGGCCGCCTCGGGAGAAGACCCTCTGTGGGGACAACAGTATCAGGACACTGTTGCAATTTACGAATCTCCTACAGCACGAAGCGATCATTCTTCATTCCAAGATATTGGAGTTGCAACACTTGGCTGGAACGGCGTCGTTGATGGATTTCCATGTTATCACAAGACATGCGATCAATTGGTTACACTAGAAGAGTACATGGTTACTGAAAATGCAACAGGAGTAGCTAACTTGGCTCATTCATGGGACATAGTGACTTGGTGGGCTGTTTTTGCATTCTTACATATGGATCAAACTCCTGTCCCGAATGAATTGTGAGGTATTTCCATGCGCCCAGCAGTAGATGTTTTTGGCGAATGGGCCGACATTGGAAAGGATGAGGGAATGGAAAAAGGACATGCCTCCTCTGTGGGTGAGATTCTAAATGCTGCATTTCAAGAGATAAATAAAGAAACAATTCAGAGGGGGTTTTCTGCTGTTGATGCAGGTTGTGGAAATGGATGGGTAGTTCGAATATTATCTCAGAATGAGAATTGCACTATGGCTATTGGCGTGGATGGCGCGAAATCGATGGTATTGCGTGCTCTAGAGAAGGATCCGGATGGCATGTATTTTCATCAGGATGTAAGCAAATGGTCACCTCCTGAGAGGGTAGATTTTGTACATTCAATGGAGGTTCTCTATTATCTAGACGATATTCCTGGATTTCTGAATCTGATTCGTAGAGAATGGTTGGTTCCGGGGGGTATTCTTGCTTTTGGAGTAGACCATTATTTTGAGAACAAGGATAGTTTAGATTGGCCGGAAAAGGTTGGAGTTCGAATGACTACGTTATCTGAAGAAGAATGGACTGATTTGGTATTGGACGCTGGGTTCGAAGTTTTACGAGTATTCAGGGCAAATATGACCGAAAGTTTTCCCGGTACCTTGAGTATAATCGCTCGAACATAATGGGGGGATGAAAATTTCCAATGGAATGATTTCTTCAGTGAATGTGAATCCCGAAGGAGGCGTTCCAAAGTATTCAGTAAATTCTGCCAGACTTTGTGTAGGTGGAGTTGAAGGAGATTTACAGAAGGATACCAAACACCATGGTGGACCAGATCGAGCAGTGTGCATATTTTCATCTGAATTGATGGGTGAATTGAACAAAGAAGGACATAATTTTCATCCAGGTGCAGTAGGGGAGAATCTAACCATTTCAGGAATTGATTGGTCAGGATTATCCGCAGGTATTCGTTTGGCTATTGGCGAATCTGTAATTGAAATAACCAAGCCTGCCTCGCCTTGTAGTACAATTGAACATGTGTTTTCAGACTCTCGTTTTTCTCGAATAAGCGAGAAAAAGAATCCAGGTTGGTCTAGATGGTATGCTCGCGTCATAAAGGAAGCAGAAGTATTCAAGGGAGATTCTGTGTCCATTTTTCATAGCGAAGATTAGATGCTTCATGATTAATCAGGAGTTGTGAGTGCCCTTCACCAACGTTTGGATGCGCTTGGCGATCGTTTGTCTACACCTTGGCCCTTCATTTGGAAAGGAGCATGGAATAGAAGACATCTTCTTGGCGGAAATTTGTTTTTGATTCAGATTCTAGTTTTCGGATTATTTGGTATCGCGTTCCCTTATTTTGCATCGAATCAATTCGTAGCAGCCAATGGCGTAACTGTATGGGACCCTGAAACTGTAATTGATCGTAATATCCCAGTAATCCCTTGGATGGTGGTTCCTTACATGGCCCTATATTTGTACTATCCAGTGACCTTGCTCTGTACCCCTAAAGATGATTGTTCTCGTTTGGAATTGATTGCAGGTATTCAGATGCTCTGTGTGGCAACATTGGCATGCACTGTGATCTTTCTACTATTTCCTGCTGAAATTGATATGCGTGATCAGATACCGATTGAGATTTTGCAAGGCGATGGATTGTATAGCTCACTTTTTTCTCACATGCATGCTATGGATGAGCCTTGGAATGCTTGGCCGAGCCTTCATATTGCTCATTCATATTTCCTTACTAGATCCATAAGTAGATGGATGAAAATTCGCTCACCTGAGTCAAATCTTGCTAAGATTTTTGTCTCATTGGTATGGATTGAATTTTTCCTTCTTAGTATCAGCATTACTACGACGAAGCAACATTACCTCTGGGATTTGTTTACGGGTTTAGCAGTCGGCTTCTTTGGTTGGTGGGTTGCAGTTCGAGCGTTAGATCGAATTAGAGATTTACCTGAGGAAAAATTGGTTATTTATTCGGTGAAACAGAGTAGTTGAATCATCCCATTGTAGCCTAATCTTGATAGAGGAGTTTTGATTGGTCGGTTTACTCACAAGGTGACATTATGGATATAGCCGTTTTAATCAAGTACGTCCCTGACTCAACTGCGAAGATTTCAATCAGTGGGGGGCGAGTCGATGAGTCGAGCGTTAGTAAGTGGTCAATCAGCCCCTTTGATGAGTATGCTCTTGAAGCCGCTTTAGCTATGAAAGAATCAACTGGGGCAAATGTTACTGCAATTACTTGCGGTCCGGCCCGTTCAGAAAAGGCGCTTAGAGATGCTGCTGCTGTTGGCGCAGATGCACTTGTTCACGTCTCAGTGGATGACCTAACTTCCTTGGATTCGACAAAAACCCAATCCCTACTTGCAACTGCAGTACAGAAGGTTGGCGCATCAGTCGTGTTCTGTGGTAAGCAAGCCGCAGATACCAATGCTGGTAGTACTGGCCCAGGTGTTGCAGAAATTATTGGGGCAGCGTGCGTAACGGGTGTAACTAAGATTAGTCCCGATGGCGAAGGCTTCTCTGCTATCCGTTCAACTTCAGGTGGTGCTGAACGCGTCTCTGTAAGTTCACCTTGTGTGCTTGCATTTGACAAGACCGAATCTGAATTGAGACGCCCGAATGTCAAGGGG
>Ga0066862_10000622_pt1 | contig 14136 bp, 15 predicted proteins | sample ETN02SmetaG_FD_66431 | JGI IMG/M metagenome (GOLD analysis project Ga0066862, IMG submission 66431) | Marine microbial and viral communities from oxygen minimum zone, Eastern Pacific Ocean - ETNP2014F10-02SV255 | ecosystem: Environmental > Aquatic > Marine > Oceanic ... | reverse complement strand
ATGCGCGTTGGGTTATAGACGGCATTGCTAATTACAAAGTTAGTGATTCAGTTAATGCGTACTTGAAAATCGATAATTTACTTGATAACGCATATGTTGCAGCACGTAGGCCTGCTGGGTTAAGACCTGGTATGGAACGTCAAATATCAGTTGGCGTAAACATACAGCTTTAAGAGTAGCGAGTTATAGTTATGGCACCGAGGCTTGATGGTTAACGAAATAATAGTGGATTTCAGTTGACATAAATTCATAATCTCGGTGTCAAACCCCTCAAAAGAACTCGAGATAAATGAAGGTAATAAATCTTCTCTGTAGATACAAACCTTGGTGCCTCTATACTTAATTGCAAATAAACCCAAATAATATTGACAATCATTCTCATTAAGATTTAAATATAGCTTGGTTGAGTAATATTTAGAAAAAACAATGTACATTTGTATTTGCAAAGCAATCACGGACACACAAATTCGCGCAGCCATCGATAATGGAGCCAATTCAGTGTGTAAACTTAGGAAAAAATTTGGTCTCGCATCATCTTGTGGAAGTTGTGTTGAAATGACTGAATCCATTCTTAAAGATAACCCAACAAAAGAATCAAAACCCAATGCTTACGTAGCTTCTGTTGCTTAATTCAAAATCTCTATACATCCTTCAAAAGAACTCTATAACGTAATGATTATAGGTACATTTTTTTAATAATAATCATTCGTATATGAGAATTACTTCTCACTTGCTAAGTATTTTTTTTCTTTTATCATTTGATAAATAATTTCTGTACTACTGGAGAATCCATGAAAGGTGATAAAAAAGTTATAGATCATTTGAATCAAGCATTAAAAAATGAACTGACAGCCATTAATCAATATTTCTTACATTCTAGGATGTATAAAGATTGGGGTATAAAACAACTTGCCGAGAAAGAATACGAAGAATCACTTGATGAAATGAAACATGCTGACCAACTTATTGAGCGAATTCTCTTTCTTGAAGGACTACCTAACTTACAAACACTGGGTAAATTAAGAATTGGCGAACACACCCATGAAATGTTGCAATGCGATCTTGAGCTTGAGATGGAAGCAACATCAGACCTTCAAGAAGCAATTGCTTATTCTGAAAAAACAAAAGATTATGTAAGCCGTGAATTGTTTGATTCAATACTCAAATCGGAAGAGGAGCATATTGATTGGCTAGAAACACAACTGAATCTTATCGACAAAATGGGCATTGAAAATTACATTCAGCATCAAAGCTAACTGCCCTACCCAAGAAAACTTACGATTTTTGCGAGGCCCAATTATACAGTAAACCGAAAATATAGCCGCCTATAGCCCAATCAATTAAGCCCCAGAGACCGCCAATCAATCCTCCTATAAATCCTGGTTGGTAGCCTAAATAAACTGTACCAATGGCATTGACCATGTTTTCCAACCACCCGAATGAAGCAATCCAACCTAAAACGACTAATGCGCCACCGACAAATATACCCAAAGAAAGAGCTAGTGCGCGTGGATTTATCATAAATTTCTCCTAACTAAACGATTAGATCATATTATTCTGATTCAATATGATTGTAAAATTAACCACCAAGCACTCTTGGCCATCTCTCGTAAGCCATATCCCGTATTACTGGAGTTATTGTCACTATATAAAGACGCAATTCAGCATCGCTTTGAGCCAATAAAGCTTGAATCCATTTCCCCTTGGTAATATCAAACCAACCTGTTTGTCCCTCAATATCTTGCTCAACGAAACCGTCAGCATAAATTTTCACAGCTTTCGGGTGCCATTGGTCCCAGTGTCCTGCATAAATATCGGTTAATAAAGCACGCCCACCTAACGGTAAATTACTTTCTTCATATTTTCGCCGACCCCAGATCAGTAAAGCTTCTTTTCCCGATCTTTTCTTTACTGGTAACCTTGCAAGTGGATCTGAAAAAAACACACGATAATCTATGCCTTGAAAACTGTACGCAATTCCTAGGCACATCTTCTGTTTATATGGTCTGGCGATGACCAAAAGGTTTCCAGGCAGGGGCAATAACATTTGGCATTTTGGAACGATTAAGAAGCCTTGCTGGAGATATAGAAAATTCACCATAACGTTGATTCACTTCATCGATTACCATACAGAGATCTTTTTTCTTTGATTTAGTTTGAGTAAATAACTCGAGCTGTTGATTTGTTGGTCTTGGATCAAGCGCTGTAACTTGCACCTGATAAACGCCCTCTCCTCGCCAATAAGTCTTCAAAAAAAGCTCGCACAAATTATAAATATTATGGCCATCGTTTGTGACATAAAAAGCATAAAACTTATCATTCAGCCAACCATCACTGATTTTTAATCCGATGAAGAAACGCTGAGCCTCAAAGTGATGTTTACGCAAGCGTTCGGCCACTTTTTCACTCATGTGTAAGAAAAACATCCGAATAATATTCAAATCTTTCGTGTTGGGTGGCATGACTTTTCCGTGACCAATCGATTTTGGTGGTGCTACATAGGTTTTAATTGGCTCAGGATCAAGACCTTGTGCCATAAACCAAATACGGCGCCCTAAATTACCAAATCGCTTTGCTAAAACTCCAATTGGTAAATTTTTCATGTCACCACAAACATAAACTCCTCGCTGAGCTAGAAATGCACCTATACCATTAGCAATACCACATAACTTTGTTACCGGCACATCATTTAACACTTCTTTTGATTTCCAAGGAGGAATCACAGTTAATCCATTTGGTTTGTGCAGCTTAGCGGCGTATTTTGCAGTTGTTTTATCTCCGGATACACCGATGGAGCATAATAAACCACAAGAAGATTCACTGACTTTATCTTTTACTAACTCGGCGATATATTCAGGAGATCCGAGCAATCTTTGACAGCGTGTCACATCAAGAAAAGCTTCGTCTACAGAAAAAACTTCCACATCAGGTGTAAAAGAAGTTAATGCTTTCATTATACGAGATGATATTTCAGTGTAACGTTTAGGTCTTGATGGTCGTTTTACAAAATTATTACACAGTATTTTTGCTTTTTTAATATGCATGCCTGTTTTAATGCCATAAGCACGCGCCTCATAGGAGCAGGTAATGATGGTGGTGCCATCCCAACCATTTGTAATACCAATAGGTTGACCCTGGAGCTCAGGAAAATCAAACTGCTCAATAGAAGCAAAAAATGCATTCATATCTATTAATATAATGGCTCGGTCCCAATATTTTTGTGTCTTATTTTTAGTTATACGACGTTGCTTCAAATTCATCGATAAGTTCTCATTTGTCCCACCAAAACACCTTGGATCAAGACTCTATCGGACTTATATTTCATTGGTTGCAAAGCTTTGTTGGCGGGTCTTAGCTCTATAAGGTCATCTTTATGATGGTATAAATACTTTAATGTTGTTTCTGCGTGATCGATAAGCGCAACAACAATTTGACCGCTATCTGCATTATTTTGTGAACGAATAATCACCCAATCTTGATCATGTATGCCAACATCAATCATGGAGTCCCCAATCACTTTTAATGCATAACGGTCTTCGCCCAACAAAAGTGCATTCGGATTCAATTCATTCTCGCCTGAAATCGCTTCAATTGGTTTTCCTGCGGCAATTTTTCCCATTAAAGGTAATGATCTTAGATCGTCGAACTCTACCAATTTCAAGCCACGCCAAACGCGTTTCTCTTTCTTTAAGTAACCTTTGTTGATCAAAGTATTTATATAACGACCGACAGTTCCAGGTGATCCTATTCCAACCATTTTTCCAGTTTCTCTGACAGTGGGCATTTCAGAATGTTGTTTATAATAAGAACGAATCAAATCAAGAATTCTTCGCTCTAAACGAGTTAACATACTTTTCATAATGTACTCCTTATGTACTCTTTAATAATAAAACATATAACACACTGAATTCAAGGGCTATATTCAATATTTTATTTATATTACTTACTTTATTAAGTTAGGTTTTTATATTATTGTTTTATATAGTTTTTTTATATTTAAAATAAAATATTTGAAATCAAATGTCCTTTATGAAAACATAAAAGATTGCCTATAAAACTGAGGAAGTTACTTGTGGTTCACATGCTTAGTTGCTTTAACTTGAGAGAAAAAATAGAAATTGAGATTTTTCGTAATAGCCTATTATTACTTGAAGAACATTTAAAAAAGAAAAATTTACTCGAGAGTGTAAGCAGTATCTCAAAAAGACATCGCCATCCAATTATGGATACCGATAAGACTGATTTTCAGTATTTTTTCATTATGAGGTTTAAGGATTTAGTTCAAATGGAAGAATCAGTTAAGTATATTTCTGACGAGACCGAACCTGGTTTATCATTACATCAAAATGTATGGAAAAAAATTGAAACTTATAATTTTAACTGTTGGGAAGATCTCTGATGGTTACAGTGATTTTACTAATTACAATCCTTCACCGATAACCTTACATCAAATAAGTATTTGGAATTTTGATCAACATAATGATGCTCAAGAGTAATATTTTGATCCCTGAAAATTTTGAGAAGACCAGGTTGAGAACAATAATTATTTGTTTCCATTTTTCTATAATGTTCTTCGATGAGTGGTACTAGAACATCTCTTCTTTCGCCATCTCTTAATGTCCCAAATTTTATCTTAACGGAATAGACATAAACCAAATCTCTATCTAATCCAGCGTATATTTTTATTAGAGTTGAAATCTGATCTATCTTCATTGGTAAGTTCTTCGAATAATGCTCCGCAGTAGTGATCATTGTTTTGTTAATCTCATCATCTGGCATATATTGAGCCGAAACAGTGAATGTGAAAAATATAAGTAAAAGTATTAAGTTCTTCATCCAACAACCTTATCAAATTCTAAATTAATGGTACATATATACAATCCACAAGAGTCATATAGACAGGAAGATTCATCAAAACCAGCACCTAGATAGGACATAGACATTGCGCAGTCGATGCACACTTTCGTGTGTAAAAATTTGGATAACTATTAGGGATTAGTACTAGAAAATATACTAGATTAGTACTAGATTTTCACAATGACCTTTCATAAGTCATTGATTTTATTGCCAGTTTAGAAACTGGCGTCCCCAAGGGGATTCGAACCCCTGTTGCCGCCGTGAAAGGGCAGTGTCCTAGGCCTCTAGACGATGGGGACACAAATTTCCAAATACATATTACTGGTGGAGCTAGGCGGGATCGAACCGCCGACCTCTTGCATGCCATGCAAGCGCTCTCCCAGCTGAGCTATAGCCCCAAGACTATATGCAATTATTTTAGAATTATTTTAGTGTCACTTCTTTTAAACTACCTAATACCCTATTTTAAATCAGAGTTATGCTTTGAGTCACCTTATTTATAGAAATAATATAGTTTTTTCTATTAATTAGAACCTGATCTTTTTTTTACTACGTCGATTGCTTTTTGCAGTCTCTCTAAGACACGATCTCTACCAATCAACTCTACTGTCAAACCAATTGATGGGGATGAAGAACCTCCAGTCACAGCAACACGCAGAGGTTGCCCCAATTTGCCCATATTTATATCGAATTTAGAAACAGTTTCATCGATACAAGCATCAATTTCATCTAAACACCACTCTGTTAATGCGTTAAAACGGTCGTAGACTTCTTGAAGTGGCTCTAGAACAATCGGTCTAAGATGTTTCTTCGCGGCTTTTTCATCAATTTCATCAAAATCCTCAAAACAATAACGGCAAGATTTTGCCATTTCTTCAAATGTTTCAGCTCGTTCACGATAAACTTTGATAACCTTATTGATACTAGGCCCATGAGCGCCATTAATTCCTAGGCGTTCCATTTGATATTCAAGTAATGGCACCAAAGAGTCGATAGGTGCCTTCATCATATGCTGCTGATTCAACCAAATTAACTTATCCGGACTAAATGTCGAGGCAGATTGATTAATATCTTTTATATCAAATAAAGTAATCATTTCGCTGATACTAAATTCTTCTTTATCTCCATGCGACCAACCAAGACGTACCATAAAATTCAATAAAGCTTCAGGTATATATCCTTGCTCACGATATTCACGAATATCCATTGCTCCATGCCTTTTGGATAATTTTGACCCATCTTCACCAAGCGTCATTGGGATATGCGAAAAACTTGGAACGGAAGCCCCTAAAGCATCAAACATATTTATCTGACGTGGTGTGTTATTAAGATGATCGTCACCTCTTATAACGTGACTGATTTTCATGTCCACATCATCCACAACCACAGTATAATTGTATGTTGGCGAACCATCGCTTCTCACTATAATTAAATCATCAAGCTCTTCATTCTTGAATTCCACTCTGCCCTTTATTTCATCATTTACAACAACGCTACCTGTCCTGGGATTTTTGAAGCGTAATACATAATTTTTATCGTTATGCCCATGAGACAACTCTCTGCAATGACCGTTATATCGCATTTTTTCTCCCTTTTGTTTTTGGGAGTTCCGCATGGCATCTAATTCTTCTTTTGTGCAATAACATCGATAAGCTTTGCCGGATTCGAGCCATTGATCAGCGATCTCATGATAACGATCAAATCGATCTGACTGAAAAACTGGATCTTCATCTGCGTTCAGTCCTAACCAATCCAAGCTATCTAAAATAGCATTAACGTTATCTTGAGTTGAGCGCTCTTTATCAGTATCTTCAATTCTTAAAATAAATTGACCATTGGCATGTCTTGCATACAACCAACAAAATAGAGCTGTGCGAACACTTCCTATATGAAGAACACCAGTTGGGCTTGGAGCAAATCGAGTTCTAATCATTTTTTAGTCTTTTATTTAACTAATGAAACAAATTTTAACAACTATTTATCCTGATTGGTTGATGCTTTGCAACAACTCTTTTGTTTTGGATTCCATTAGTGATCGATCATGACGACTTTCAACATTCAATCTTAATAAAGGTTCTGTATTTGAGGCGCGTAAATTGAACCGCCAATCTGAGAATTCGATACTTATTCCATCCGCTTCATCAATATGTTTTGCCTTAGCCTGATATTGATTTCTAATACAATCTATCACTACTTTGGTGTCTTTGACTTTACGGTTAATTTCACCACTGACTGGATATCTAGCACGATAAGTATTTATCATTGAAGACAGGTCTTCGCCCGACTTTGAAAGTAACTCTGCTACCAATAACCAAGGAATCATACCGCTATCGCAATAATAAAAATCCCTAAAATAATGATGCGCACTCATTTCGCCACCGTAAATCGCATTGTTGTCTCGCATTGATTGTTTAATAAAAGAATGCCCAGATCGGCTTTGAATTGCTTTGCCATTATATTTTGTTGCAATATCAATCGTGTTCCATGTAAGGCGAGGATCATAAATTATTTTCTCGTTTTGGTTCTTGCTTAAGAAGCTTTTGGCAAGTAATCCCACAAGATAATAACCCTCTATAAATTCACCTTTTTCATCAAAAAAGAAGCATCGATCAAAATCACCATCCCATGCAATCCCCATGTCTGCATTAGCCTCAATAACTGCTGAAGCTGTTGACACTCTATTTTCTTCAATCATTGGATTTGGCACACCATTTGGGAAGGATGAATCCGCTTCATAATGGACCTTAATTAATTCAAAAGGTAAATTCTTCTCTAGTTCATCAAGAACATGACCTGCACCACCATTACCAGGATTTACAACAATTTTTAAGTTCCTTAAAGCGTTTGTATTTATAAATTTTAATAAGGCATTTGTATAGGCGGTTGTAATATCGACATTTTCGTATTCGCCTTTCTCTTCTGAAAGAATCCTTTTATCAGACTCAGCAAGCAAACGAATATCTCCAAGACCATTATCGGCGCTTATTGGTTTGGCATTTTCTCTAACAATCTTAAAACCATTATAATCCGATGGATTATGGCTGGCGGTCACCATGATTCCTCCGCATGCGTCCAAACTGCCAGTAGCAAAATACACACCCTCAGTACCGCATTCGCCAATATCAATCACATCACAGCCAGAATCGATTAACCCAGTTGCAACCGAGTTAGCTAACTCATTGCTACTTGATCTTATATCTCGACCTAGGACAATCTTTTTTGCCGACAAAAATTGAGCAGTAGCATTAGCAATCCGATATGCAATTTCGGGATTAATTTCATCGGGAATGCGGCCTCTAATATCATAGGCTTTAAATGATGAAATACTAAAAGACACTAATCTTTAACTCTTCCGTAATTATCCTCAAAACGCTCTATATCGTCTTCACCTAGATAATCGCCGCATTGAACTTCGATAATTTGAAGTTCTGTTTCGCCTTGGTTGGCTATGCGATGAATGGCTTCAACAGGTATAAAGACAGATTCATTGACTTTTAAATCAAATTCTTCATCATTTAGTGTAATCCTTGCTACACCCAAGACTACCGTCCAATGCTCAGATCTTTTGTAATGTTTTTGAAGAGACAAGATTCCACCTGGATTAACATTCAAGCGTTTTACTTGAAAACCTGGCTCTTGATCGAAGGTAATGTAACTGCCCCAAGGCCTGAAATACTCTTTATTTTTAATGTTAATTGCCATATAAAATTAATTCTATTATATAGATTTACTTTTTCCAAACGCTTTAATAATACTTAACAATCGTCTCGTAGATTGATTCTTTCCTTTGTAGCTTGATGATCTTGCTAACACTTTTTCCAAAGAATTTGTGATATCTTTTCCCAGTTCAACACCAAATTGATCAAAAGCATTAATCCCATACAAAACACTCTGAACGAAAACTTTATGCTCATACAACGAGATAATCTGACCCAAAGAATCCGGTGCCAAACGATCAAGAAGTATAACGTTACTAGGTTTGTTGCCTTCAAATACTTGATTGTATTGGCTATTTTTGGAGCCATCCATCAAAGCCTCGCCTTGTGCCAGGCAATTAGCATAATTATAGTTATCATTTTTATTGTCCAAATCACTAACGGGTAAAATAAAATCAATAGGAATACATTGTGTCCCTTGATGGAGTAACTGATAATACGAATGTTGTCCTTCGGATCCAGATCCACCCCAAATGACCGTTCCTGTATTTACTTTAGTCTTGGAGCCATCAAAGCGAACATTTTTACCCAGTGACTCCATATGTAACTGCTGAGCATACGCTGCAAAATACTTTAGTTTCGTATTGTATGTGAGTATGGCTTGTGTGTTAAAACCAAAGAAGTTTGAATTCAAAATTGCCATCATGGCTAACATCATTGGCATATTTTCTTCTAACTTATTGTGCCTAAAATGCAAATCCATTCTTCTGGCGCCTTCTAAAAATTTATAAAAATTTTTCATCCCAACAACACATGCCAAAGAAAGGCTCATTGCTGAAGTTACAGAGAATCTGCCTCCAACCCAATCTGAAATATTAAACTGGTAATCAGCCTGAATGCCAAATTCCTGCATTGCTTCTTTGTTGTTAGATACCCCTACAAAATGATTGTTGACTGAACGTTTACCAAATTGGCTCTCTATAACTTTACGAGCTTTCTTTGCATTATCACTTGTCTCGATTGTTGTGAAAGTCTTTGAGCAGACAATAAACAATGTTTCATCTAGATGAAGTTTGGATAATAAATTTTGAAGCTCTACACCGTCTCCGTTGGAAACGCTATGATAACTGAAATCACCCACCCAATAATCTTGCAAAGCATGTACCGCCATACTGACGCCCAACTCGGATCCACCAATTCCAATATTAATTATATTTTTTATTTTCTTACCGGTGCATCCTGAAATTCTTCCATCATGGAGTCTTGAAACAAAGTGATCCATTTTCTCTAAAGTTGCCCAAATATCGCTAACGCCGTCTACATCGAGAGCAACCTGATCGGATAATTTGGATCGTAAAGCCACATGTAATGCTGGGCGATCTTCGGAAGTATTAATATTGTTACCTTCGAACATTTCTTGAATCGATTCAACTAGACGCGCTTGCTTAATTAATTGATTAAAGATTTTAATTGTTTTGCTATTAAATATATTCTTCGAATAATCCAGATAAAGATTGCCGATCTTAATATTGTACTTATCAGCTCTACTGGAATCGGTTTTAAATAACGATGAGATGGTTTTATTTTTTAAGTCTTTCTTGCAATGGGATTTTAATGATTTCCATGCATCTAAATCAGTAGGATAGCGCGCGCTTAATCGCTTGTTGTTCATTGCTCTATCCTACCTTAGATAGGCAGAAGTTTCTTGCTTGCTCTGCTTTAGTTATGCGGTTAAATTCGATATCAGAATCTAACTGGCTCTATCCATGTACCACTATATAGGCTGACTGTAGTAAGGGAAAAAGGCATACATGACTACTGTACAGATCACCAATGTTAATAGCATAACCGGCAAACCTTTTTGAGCCCATTTGTAAGGAGTAATAGCCATATCAGGGTTACCCGTTGTTTTAGCTAATTTCTCTGATACCGTAACAATGTATACATTTGCTGTTGATCCAATATGGGTTCCATTCCCCCCCATTCCGACACCAAGAGCTAAGCACCACCATAACGCTGCAACATTTATGCCTTGTGTTTCTAAGGACAAGATTATAGGAATCATGGCTGCAGTAAAAGGGATGTTATCAATTGCCGCAGACATAATAGCTGCTACCCACATCAATATAATACAAGCCATCAAGAAATCTTCTTTCACAAACGGAATAATAAATTGGCCCAAATACTCGAGAAATTTACTTCCTTCAACGCCGCCAACAATCATGAACAACGAAACAAAGAACATCAGGAGTGGAATTTCATGCGTCATGTTATGCATCACATCTTCAAATTCAATCTCTTTGGCAAGAATCGTGAGCAGTATCAAACCAGTTCCTGCAACCATCCATGGTTCCCAATGAATTTTGTTATGAATAATAAACAGAACAACCATTAAACCTAAAATAGATACCGATTTTTTCCACAAACTTTTATCCTTATATGGAATGTCATCTTCAAATTTTCCCTCAGGAACAATCGCTAAATCTTCTTTAAATAACACCTTAAGAAATAACAACGTCGCTATCCATGCAACAAAGACAATTGGAAACATTTTGTAGGCGAAAGGCATAAATGCAATATTTGCAGCAGATCCAATCATTAAATTGGGAGGATCTCCTACCAATGTAGCAACTCCACCAGTATCAGAAAGAAGTGCTGCAGCCATAAGATATGGTATTGCAGAAACTTTCATTTTCTGACAAATCAAAACAATCAATGGGCCAAAGATAACCACAGTGGTGACGTTATCCAATAACAAGGAAATTACCGTTACCGCCGTTCCTAGCATAACCAACAGTAAATACTGTCTGCCTTTGGCTATTTTACCTATATTTGCCGCAAGCACTTCAAAACCACCAGTATTTATCATTATCGCCACAATAGCCATCATAGAGCCAAGAAGAAAAACCACATTCCAGTCAACCGCTTCAAACGCAGCCTCAGGGGAATAGAAACCATAAGATTGGCCGACAACAAGCATCACTGCAGCACCAAGCATGGCAACTTTTACACGATGAAACCCATGTATGGTTTCTGTGAATATTCCAATGAAGCTTAAGGTCAAGATAATACCCGATACCATCATCCCTTCGCTCATTTCCAGCATATGCATAGCTTCCATTAAAGCACTCCGTTTATTTTATTTGATTGGGGAAAATATATATTTATAATCTCTAAGTATAATAAAAATAAGTTATTCTTTACAATAAAAGTTGATTCATTTTTCCAGCTTCTCAGACCACAAACAACTTCCATGCTTCTCCATATTGGTTAAGAAAGCTTCATGAGCTTCTAATTCTGAAGCATTAGCCGGTATCACTCTTAATGACAAGTCGTTGTTAGCTTTAACGTTATTTCTTCTGTTTTTTTGAATATTAGGAATTTGTTCAAGATTAAGATCTTCTTGTCCTCCGGTCATTGCCAGATAAACTTTTGCTAATAATTCGGCATCAATTAGGGCGCCATGGACTTGTCTCATTGACCGATCAATCTCATAACGATTACACAAAGCATCAAGACTATTTTTCTTACCAGGATGCATTCCCCTAGCCATCTTCAATGTGTCTAAAACCATCGCATAACTTTCAATCGTTGATTCGCTCTGGCCTACCAAAGATAATTCATTATTTAAAAAGCCAAGATCAAATTCGGCATTGTGAATAATTAACTCTGAGTCAGAAATGAACTCTAAAAATTCATCAACGACATCTTTAAATAGTGGCTCGCCTTCAAGTTTATCGAGAGTCAATCCGTGCACTCTCGCTGCGCCCTCATCGATATCTCGCTCTGGATTCAAATAACAATGATATTCTCGACCGGTAACCCTACGATTATCCAATTCGATGCATCCAATCTCGATGACTCTGTGACCATCAGAAAAGTTTATTCCTGTCGTTTCTGTATCTAACGCTATTTGCCTCATTAAGTGATTACCTTTAATTTACCTTAAGTTAATTCATCAATGCCTTTATTGGCTAATCTATCAGCCTCTTCGTTTCCTGGATTGCCTGTATGACCTCTCACCCATTGCCAGTTGACATTATGAGAACTTATGCTTTCGTCCAGTAATTGCCATAAATCTTGGTTTTTCACTGGTTTCTTATTTGCGGTTTTCCATCCCCGTTCCTTCCAATTTGGCAGCCATTCAGTCACTCCATCCATTACATATTTTGAGTCTGTGTACAACGTTATGTCACATTCTAATTTTATAGCGCTCAAGGCTTCTATGATTGCCTGCATTTCCATTCTATTGTTGGTGGTTTGATGCTCACCACCATATATTGACTTCTTGGAATTATTGTAAATCAATAATGCACCCCATCCGCCAGGACCTGGGTTACCTCGACATGCTCCATCTGTATAGATATCGACTTTTTTCATTTATAATCCTATCAACTGACTAATAATAGATAATGTTCATTAACGAAAAGATGATGCATTTAAACAACGTAATGATTGTAATTAATTTAAGCAAGAATACCACTCACTTATCTTAATAAGTAAAAATATTCTTATGAAAAAGAAAAACATAAACAAAATCCTTTGTATATTCACTTTTATTTTATGTCAAATATGCGCCCAACATATCCAAGCACAAAATCACACCTCAATCTTTGATGAAGAACTAGATGCAAGTACAAATGAGCTCTTGCCCACATATTCAAAATCATTAGAGAAATCCCCTTATCACAACACTAATAACCTGCCGCATAACTTACCTGAACCTTCTCGAGATCTAATTCAAAAATTACAAAAAAACTTCTCGTTGGGCTTTGACATCAATCATCGTATTGAGTCTGAGATAAATTTTATCAAAAGAAATAATAAGTATATGCAGCAAGTTTTAACTCGTTCAAGACCATTCTTATCTTATATCGTATCGGAATTAAAAAAACGGGAAATGCCCTTAGAACTTGCACTACTTCCGATTGTTGAAAGCGCGTATGACCCCTTTGCTTACTCTTACGGACAAGCAGCTGGTTTATGGCAGCTAATACCCGTTACCGCAACAAGATTTGGAATAAAACAAAATTGGTGGTTTGATGGCCGACGAGACGTTATCAACTCAACCGACGCAGCATTAGATTATCTTGCTTACCTACATAAATTCATGCAAGGAGACTGGCTGCTCGCTATTGCGGCATATAACGCGGGTGAAGGTAATATTGACAAAGCAATCAAGAAAAATAAAAAAAAATCAAAACCAATAACATTTTGGGATCTTGAAGTGTCCAAACAAACCAGTGCTTATGTGCCAAGACTTTTAGCTTTGGTTGAAATTGTAGAGAACTCTAAAAAATATAACATCGAACTTCCTTTTGTTTCCAATGAGATACAATTCCAAGTCGTAAATATAACCTCACAAATAGATTTATCCATTGCTGCTGAACTTGCCGAAATAGAATTAAATGAACTATACACTCTCAATGCAGGTTATAACCGATGGGCAACAAGCCCAAATGGTCCACACAGGTTATTGATACCAGAACATAAGACTGAAATTTTCAAGAATGCTTTAGCTTCCCTCCCAGAAGATCAAAAAGTTAGATGGAAACGACATCAAGTTTCCTATGGAGAAACACTCTCTGAGATAGCGCTTAAATATAATACAACGGCATTACAG
>Ga0066862_10000618_pt1 | contig 14202 bp, 10 predicted proteins | sample ETN02SmetaG_FD_66431 | JGI IMG/M metagenome (GOLD analysis project Ga0066862, IMG submission 66431) | Marine microbial and viral communities from oxygen minimum zone, Eastern Pacific Ocean - ETNP2014F10-02SV255 | ecosystem: Environmental > Aquatic > Marine > Oceanic ... | reverse complement strand
CCATGGTACTGGAATGACTGTGACCCCGTCCAATTCCGGGGGCTCGCCTCTAGAGCTTCGAGTAATTACTGAAACCTTGTGGCCTAATTCAACTAAGTGCGAAGATAAGTGAAAAACAGTTGAGCCCATTCCACCCCACCTAGGTGGATACTCGGCTGAAACCATCGCGATGTGCATAGCCCTCACACTCGGGCTTGGGGCCACACTATTGAAGCGAACGGGGTGGTTGTTGCATGATTTTCACTTCAGTATGGTTGAAAACTGAGTAATTGTTGGGCGATACGTGCGAGAAACTCTGCCAGTACACGTAACTGTAGTTATTCCAACTAGGAACGAAGAGGCTGCGATAGTGGATACTATTCGCAGCGTACCGGATAATGGTTGGTGTGAAAGGCTCGATTTTTTGGTAGTGGACGGAAACTCCACAGATAGAACTGTCGAGCTTGCAAGGGAAGAGGGTGCGACTTGCCTAATAGAGCCCAGGCGAGGTTATGGAAGAGCTTACAAAACCGGTTTTGCGGTTGCACCGGGAGAAATTATCGTGACGATGGACGCGGACTGCACCTATCCCGGGGAAGAGGTTCCTAATTTGGTTAGAAGACTGGTCGAGGATGATCTTCTATGGATTTCTTGTGATAGACTGAGAAAGTCGGAGGACGGGAGTATGCCGGGAATGCATGGTTTTGGCAACTGGGTCCTTTCCACGGTTGCGAGGTTACTTTACTGGTACGGGATTCATGATTCGCAGAGTGGGATGTGGGTCTTCAGGAAATCTATCTTCAATGACGAACGTGTCAGACCAAAGCATGATGGAATGCCCCTGAGTCAAGAATTCAAGATTCGTGCACGGAGATTCCTAGGGAAAACCCGAACTAAGGAGATTAGTGTGCCATACAGGCAGAGGGTCGGTGAAGCGGAGATTAACACATGGAGGGATGGGTTGCTAAATCTCCGGTTTCTGTTTACGCATAGACTGGGGCTGACTAGGGAGAAAACCCCATGGGGTCCTGAAAACTAGTTGTTGTCTTTGTCGAAGTCGGAATCCAATTCTCTTGGTTCGAATGATGACCATGACTCTATCATATCCATATCCTGTGCGATTTCTTCGATTCGTCGACGTTGAAATGCTAATCCAGCGATACCAAGGGCTAGAGCCGAAATTCCCAATAACGGAAGAATGGTTGAGCCGAGCCAATGAGGTAGTCCACTTCCTTTGTCCTGCACTGGAAGGGACTGTACTAGTCCTTGACTAACTAAATCGGAGTCTACGGCCCAGACTTCGACTTTGGCCCATGGCCCTTCTGAAACTATCCAATTGGAACGATGAGTCCAGATTCCATCTCCCGCTACTAGGTCCCCTCCTGATCCATCATCACGGAAGTAAAGCGACTCCGATTGACCACCATAGGTCAGCTCCCCTCTTACGATTTCAGTAGTCCCGTCTTGATCGATGAGGGTTACAGTTGCCATGACATCAGTGGATACGCCATTCTTAATTTCAAATATGGAAATCTCCAAATCCCTTAGTTCGGGGGCACTTGACCCAATTGTCAGATTGATCGAAGCAAATGAGGAGTCACCTCTTGAGTCCTGGACAAGGAGATCGATTCTTACCGGCCCAGGTGAGAAATCTGGCTCTAGCTTTATCCTATCGCCAATTATTTCTCCAGTTGGAAGCATCCACTGGTATAGTACTATGTCATTGTCAAAATCATATGATTCTGCAGCACTAATCTCGATATCGAAACCAGGGGGCACATACTGCCCATTTTCTAGTCCGCTTATTACTGCGATTGGCCCTGTTTGAGTGATTGTAATTTTCTGAGTATGCTCACTAGACTTACCGGTCGAATCGACTAGGACAAATCTGAGTTCATGATCCCCATGTACGAGGAACTCATCATACAAATTGTCCTTCTCAGCATCCTCAAAGATGATTCCAGACAGATTTGAGTAAAGACTTACAGTGAATGGATTGCCATCGTAATCAATCGAGTCTCTAAAATCGAATGTTACAGGAACGTTGGATTTGAATTCATTGTTTGGCAATGGCGAATCCAGAGTAAGTACGGGGGCTGATTCAGTGACGAAAACCGAAATGGAACTGGTCCTTTTAGTGGTTCCATCGTCAATTGTCAATGTAATCAAGTGATTGCCATGAGAAAGCCTGGTTGAGATTGCCCAATCACTGCCTAATGGGTCATCTGAGTTGTTTGATTCCCAAAGTACGCTGACGATGTCATCACTAGATTTGACCAGTGGGTTGCATAGAATCCCTGAGCCATTGTTTGGTAAATCTTGACATGCCAGATCCCAATCTCCAGAACCCGATGCATCAAATGTCGTTAAAATCGATGAGTCAGTTTGGTGGCCATTGAGTGGACTGGAAATTATTGCGTTTGGGACTGAGTTATCGACTGTTATTTCTTGTTCAAATGCGTCCCAAAGTCCGGCATGCTCCGTTCTATTGTCACTGACCTTCATCGAAATCATATGCTTTCCCTTGCTAAGCGTACCAATCCACTCCACTTGTTCTTCAGGAGTGCTTCCTTGACCCAGCAAACCATCCTTATCACTCCAGAATTCAAACTTGATGTCATCTCCCTCGGGGTCAATAGTCGAAGAGCCGTCAAGTTGTATCCAATCGGAAGAGGTATTGCCATTCCTACTCACCTCCATCTTTGCGTCTGGAATTTCATTGAACAGATCTACATCGAAAGTCCATGAAACGGAGGGATTGACCCCATCAGAAGCCATTACGGAAACAGAAAACTGGTCCGCTTCTGACACATTGAATGATCTGGTAATTTCCATAGGACAATCTGGATCGCCAGTTTCGAGGTTTGTCTCTGTTTCATAGGATGCCACGACCCAGCACCAAAGAGAGCCCCCTTCGGGATCGTATGTACCATTGAGAATTACCGTAACATTTGCAGTTTCACCTAGGTACAGTGTGCCCCATGAAGATATGTCAGGATTTGTGTCAACTGAAAGAACAGGGGGCAAATTTACGAGTTCTATCTGCCTAGTTTCGCTTACGCATTTTGACTCTATGGCAATATTCTGCGGATTATAGATTAAATCACATACCTCCAAGGAAATTGAGTGCAGACCATCGGAAAGGCAATCAGGTTTATCAACGGAATTTACAATGAAAGATGAATTGTTGGCAGCTATTGATGATCCGCATAATTCCAAGATGTCTCCATCTATGTTGCTAGACCAGTTGAAACTGAGATTGTCAAAGTCCAAATCCCAAGATTTGGAGGCATCAAATGTTAGCTCGCTGCCGCTGGGTAGTTCCGCCCCATTTTCTGGATCTTCCCAAATTATGTAGGGTGGTTGATTCGAAAGATCTAGCTTGCAGTAAACCCTTTGGTCGCTATCAATATTTATCGGTCCGGAGGTGTTACTTTCACCATCATAATTACATCCTATGTTTGCAGTATTTTCTGAAGACCAGTTGGACAGAGGCGTCCAACGCTTGCCGACAAAGGGTCCCAATTCCATCAAGCCGGAATATGGAAGAGTTTGATTGAAATCGTCTTCGAAAAGTGTGAACGTGGTATTGATCTCTGCAAAAGGGATGTTCAGAAGGTTCTGATTAATGACATGGGCATCGATTGTCCACATCACATCCACTATGCTATCATGGGAGGTCCCATTAGATGGAGTGATGAGATTGGAAGAGGAAATCCACTGGAGATGGCTATTCCCAAGCATCGTGAATGAATCTGATTTGGAAGGGCTACGATTTAGGGTAGAGTCCGTGAAACCTACCATGCTGCTGTTTATTGATGGGGAGTTTTGGATGCACATGAGTGTAACATTGGAGGCGACCATTCCCGTGTGCCCCACCATATCTAGGCAATTCGCCTCACTCTCCCAAATTACGCTGTCCCTTAGTGATGAGTCGGTTAATCCTCGAGCTTCCCAGAAAAGCCCTCCTGTTTCTCCACCCAAATCAAGGTCGCTAATTTCTGCATCAACCCCATCCAAGTAGACCAGGTATTGTCCTTCGTCAGAGTTTACTGCCATGTCTTCGATAAGAATAGAACCGGCATGATTGGTTCCCTGGTTATCTATATCTAGAGCAGGTAGGGAAACGCTATCTTGGATTGTGGTTGAGATTAGCTGAAGGTCGATGCTATCACGAATTACAATCCCGTGTTGATCCCCAATACTTGAGCATTCAATGCAGCTCACATTCTTTCCGTTGCTCATCACGTAGTTTGACTTGGAAAAATACATTCCAGCTGAGTGCTCTGGAATTGCCCCCTCAATTCCGTTTCCTGATGTGTAAACATGAGATAACTCAACGTTGCTGGAGTCGATAACCGCCAATCCGTTGACCGAGTTATTTGTTATCTCCATATGTTCGATTCGTGGATGAAATTTTTTCATATAAGCTCCAGTGCCACTGTTATTATTTATTTTCCAATTACTTCCAATTACCCCGCCTAGGGACATATGCACCCCAGTTCCTGATGAATTCTCTACCAGTAGGTCATACACCCCGGGTGGGCCTGCTTGTACCCAGCTAGTGCTTCTGAAAAGCAGACCGGCGCCCTCATGGCTCGGGGCAGTAGGTGATGGGTTGCCATTGTTGCGTATCCTTAATCCTGATAGATTAGTTGACGAATCGGAAACAAAGACTCTGAGTCCAACGACTGGATTGTCCTCGATCAATCCTTCAATGATTTTAACGCCAGTGGTATTTACATCAAATGCAACATAACCTAGGCCTGGTGTTTTCGCCTCTGGTCCACCGGTACCGCGTACCTCTATATCTTTGAAAATAGCAATTGTCTCCAAGTTGGCATAGTTTGAATGGTTGTATTGCTCTACGAGAACACCTCGATATTGACTATCCTCAACTACTAGTCCTTCGAAGGTGGGCCTAGTCGTAATTCCTGGGCTTTGATGTCGAACGATAACCCCATTGTCTGACCTTGAAACCAAAGACTCTGAAATAAGCGGAACGGAGTCCTCTACCCAAATTCCTGCTGATGCGGCCAACGTAGCTCCACTAATGTTTGAAATGGATGAGTTGAAAATTAGCCCTCCGGAGCCGCCCCAAATATTCAGTCCCCGAGTCATGGCTCCATCGATTGATAAGTTCCTGACAATTGGTGCGGATCCGTCGCCAATTGAAAGCCCAAGGCCATACCTCCAGCTTGTTGATGAACCATGAATGTCCTGACCCCCTCCTTGGATAGAAAGATGGTTAAAAATTGGAGAAGAATGGCTGAAAAGGTCCACTGCAACCCTATCTGCGTTAATTATTGTCAGGTTATTTACTGTTGGGTCGCTATGAAAAATTGTAAGTCCATAGATTGCATCTTTGATGGTGAGATTGTCCATGACTGAGTTCATACCTAAGCTACTGAAGTTGAACTGCAATCCTTCATGATCATCTGCCCCAGATGACTCAAATACAACTGGTGAGTCATTTGTCCCTAGTACATTGATACGCCCGTTGACCCAAATCCTCTCATTTGGGTCGATTCTGACAGTTGTTCCTGCTTGGATTACGAGGACATCGCCGGAATCGACAGTGAACCCACCGGTTAAGGTGACTGTACCACTCCATACTGTGGTAGACTTAGTCTGATCTGCAGAAGCCATATTTGCTGCTGGAGTAAGTAGAACCATCATTGCAAGAATCCAGACATGGGCCTGTTTCGACGAACCATGCATGTGTTCCGCCGCCGGCTTCACAAGTTAATCTCTTGTGGGATATGATTCTAGATTGCTTTTCCAATCGCAGGAGTCTTAAGCGGTCATAAGGCGCGTTGTTCAGATGAGTACGGCGTGGATACTGATTCAGACCGAATTAGGCAAAGAGAAGGACGTCTATCTACAACTTCTGGATATTCCTGCGGTTTCCGAGACCCATGTAGCATACGGGGAGTTTGATCTAGTCACAAGGATTGACTTCTCAGACGAAAAAGAGATGTCTAAAACACTAATTGGTGAAATGAGATCGATTGAAGGTGTCAGAAAAACGGAGACTCTGATTGCACTAGAGGTGTGAAAATGGCTGTAGGTTTCGTATTGATAACTACTGATCCGGGGATGGAGATCTCTGTAAGAGAAGAAGTAAGTGGCTTCGAATCGGTTGTGGGGCAATGGATTGTTTTTGGGGGTCATGACCTATTTGTGAAGATTGAGGCTGAAGATGAGTCGGAACTTACTCGTTGCATCGTGCAAGAAATAAGGTCTGTTAGTGGAATTAGAGACACTCGCACCCTTATTGGTGCGGAAATCTAAAGTTGTTTAGACAATTTTTCAATTAGTTCTCTTGACGCATTGTTGCAACCTGCTGATTTGAAACGGTTAACCGCCTCTCTCCAATTCGAAAGTCTGTTTTCTGGCTGGATTACTCCGCGCCAATACCACCATTGCGCCTTGATTCTCCGATTTGCAGAAATGCCATTTTCTAATTTCTGGGGGTTTTCGTCCAGATGTGCTTTCTGAAGCCAGCTAGGAATCTCATCGCCGCACATGCTCATTGTAAGGTGGATCATTCTGAGTCTATCCAAATGATCATCTGTGGACTCAAGATATGATCTGAGTATTGACAGGATCTCTATGGACAATTCTCCTGAAATTGAAGCGGCTAACATGGCCCTAAGGTCGAGTTCACGCACCTTTGGCGATTTCAGACCTAGCCTTGACTCTATGGCGCTCCTGGTTGAAGAGGCTGAAGAGATATCTCTGGTGTCGAGAGCAATTGCATGCCTTAGCAGATCTAGGGACAGTGAGGCGGCCTCTCTTTCTCCATCTGTCAAATCGGAAATGTCAATCGCATTGATGAATCTGGATAGCTGTGCGGCAACATCTTCCGACAGGATACCCGGCAGCCTATCATCATACAACCTAACTACACTAGCGACCTCTTCTCGGGCTCTATCTACGGGTTCTAAAGATTTGAGTGCGGTTTGTAGTAATTCTTCGGAAAGCTGCTTTTTCCCGTCAATTCTCGCAAGTCTGGACTGTCTGAGTTGTCTCATTGGCCCTTCTCTCAAACTATCGATGTATGTTCTAGCGATGCTCGTCTCTCCTCTTTCAAGAGCGAGGTCGGCAGCAATCAATTTCAAATCTTCATCATTGCATTTTTCCATTGCCTGATCCACAAGTACTGCTGCTGAGGCACTGGAGTGAAGTGCGACCTCCGATAAGCTGTTTTTGAGCAAATCCACATCCAATTTTTGTCCTGATTTTATGTGATGATGCATCTCAATTCTCCTTGCCCTTGCACCCTCCCTATTCTTCCAATGCATTGCCTGTAAACTGTGCATACTTCCAAGTTCATCTTCTGAGAGGGATGCGCGCCTTACATTCCTAATTAGGTGATGAGGTTCAGCAAAGTCACCCGACCATCGAAGAATCGCTGAATCATCTAGCTCAACGATTCCATCGGAGAACGACAATTCTTCTATTTCAATTGGAATAGGCGAAATACATAACTCATTGAGTGAATCCATGCCTGATTCGGAAATTCTGCGAATTACAGTGACCTCAACGTATGATTGGACGGCTTCGGCCCTTGCTGGCATCTCATCATCTGGTGACCAGAGATTGATGGCCAATGGATGCCCCCCCAAGGCTCGAACCACCTCCATGGCCTCCACTTCCCCCAAGTATTCGGGGAGGATTTCCAAGGCATCGGTATCTTTGAGTCCATCCAATCTAAACTCGTCAAATCCCTCAAGATTTTCGAATGGATTAGGGGCTCGCACGACGATTAGTAAAGAAGCCTCAGTTTGAGAGCAATCCAAAATTAGCTGATTGATCCCACCAACGTGACGATTGCTAATCTGTTGCGCTTCATCAATCACAAGTAGAGTCCTAGTTGATCCTACAGAAGCAGCAATCGCAGATGTGGAAGTTTGTGCCTTCGGGCCAAGCCACATGGTAGCCAGTGATTCGACATCGGAGTCTATCGAGCAAGTGGCCCACCTTACTCTCCAACCGGAGTTCAGCATTTGTTCTGAGACTGATCTAGCTAGACTGGTTTTACCAATTCCTGGTAATCCACTTAGGATGAACGAGGACCCGTCGGCGATTCTACTCGAGATTTCTTTTATCTCCCCCTCCCTACCGAAGATTACCCCATTTTTGGGAATTGGTCCGTTGGATGGGCCTCTTCTCGGGGATTCAAGGGAGTCAGAAGAAACGATATCACGACCGGAGTCGGTAATATGCACAACTTTCCTCTTTCTTGGCCCCGCACCAATTGTATTGGCGCTGCGAGTAGTGACGAAACCTGAGGATTCCAGCTCCTTTAGAGGGGCATGCACCGCGGATCGCACCACCCCAACTGCCTCTGCTATTCCGGGTAGAGAGATTTCCCTTGGGACATCCCAAGATGACTCGATATCCCTCGGAAATGCGGAAAGATGGGTCAGTATTCGCCGCTGGGGGGCGTTGATCATGGCGTGCGGGCAATACTACTGTTCATGTGCGTTCACCTATGGCGCATCATTCCGATGCCCATCGATCACAGTGAACTCGACCTACCCAGCAAGCCTGGAGTGTACCTTTTCCGTGATTCTGGTAAGAGGGTAATGTATGTTGGAAAGGCCACTGATATTCGAAGCAGAGTCAAGTCATACTTTTCTAGTGTGCATGAGCGAGAGATGGTTCCTCGACTTCTTGCTGACTCGGAAGGTATTGACTTCATTGTAACACAAAGCCCTTCAGAGGCACTAATATTGGAGCGTCAGCTAATCAAAAAACACAAGCCAAGATATAACTCACTATTGAAGGATGACAAGTCATACCCATTCATAGCTTTGACAGCTGAGAAGATTCCTAGAATAATATACACTCGCCAACCTCCGAAAGATGCAAAAATCTGGGGACCCTTTCCTGATGCAGGTGCCGCGAAGAAGGTGGTTCAATTACTAAGGAGGCATTTTGGAGTTAGGGACTGCCCCGAGCTACTTCCACAGGGTTGCCTAGCAATGCACATAGGACTATGTGCTGCCCCTTGCATAAATTCAGAAGGCTACGAAGATAGATCTAGGGCAGTTTCGGGCGTTCTTGATGGAGATGGGTCGATAATCATAGAATCGCTACAAGGAGAGATGGATGAGGCATCCAAGAGGCTAGAATACGAATCAGCAGCTAGAATTCGTGATATGATAGCATCCGTCCAACTGACAATTTCTCAACAAGTTATCCATAGTCGCTTCTACCAAGACTGCGATGCGATTGGATTTGCCTCCGAGGGCGATACTGGATGTCTGGTTATCGTTCATGCAAAGAATGGCATCATACAGGGTCAGGCTGACTATCCATTGATTCACAGAGGTAGTGTTGCTGACTCCGTCTCCCTGGTTCTATCCGAGCATTATGCGAATGGCAACCCCCCTCGAACACTGTTGGTTCCATGCGCTTTGGATGGGGCAATGAAATCCTGGCTCTCAGAAAAAAGAGGTAGTGCTGTTGAGATAAGAATTCCCAAGAGGGGCAAGCTTGCCAAGCTTAGACGAATGGCTGACAGGAATGCAGAGGTCCTAGTGGGCAGGAACCTAAAAAGTCGTGAAGGTAGCCTAGAACAGAGGGCAGCAAATGATGCTGCCCGCCTACTTGGAGTTGATTCTATTGATCACATCGTCTGCTTTGACATGGCACAACTTTTGGGATTGGAGAGAGTAGGTGCAAGCGTCGTATTCCGTAATGGAAGACCTTCCAACAAGGAGTACAGGACATACCGGGTGAAGTCGAACTCTGCTGATGACTTGAGAATGATGACTGAAGTTGTTGAGAGGTGGTTGAAGAAGCAGGATGCGTGGCCAGATTTGCTGCTACTTGACGGTGGCAAGACCCATCTTTCGGCGATCACGACGATGCTGGAAAGAAATGGTCTGAGGGATCGTTTTCCTGTTGCATCACTCGCTAAGAGGGAGGAAACACTACACAGAGAAGGGGAGATCCCGATTTTGCTAGATAGAAGAGGCAGAGTATTGATTCATGCAAGAGATGAAGCCCATCGTTTCGTTAATAGATTCCACAAGAAAAGGAGGGGGAGGAGCGCTCTAATAGACCCATTAGAACATATAGAGGGACTTGGGGCAAAGAAGATTCAATCTCTGCTGAGGCACTTTGGAGGGAGGAAGGGGATCGAGCACGCCACAGAGAGCGAGTTGCGGGATGTCCCCGGCATAGGGGAAGAAATGGCAAGAAGAATTACTTCCCATATGGAGGGATGAGAAATTGAAGATTCAGTCACCTCACAAAAAATTACGAGAAGGAGTTTCCTCGTTCATAGGTGAAGAAAACTCTGGGTTTTTTCTCGAGGATTTACCAAAGAAATGGGAGAGGTTCGGTGATGTGGCCATTCTTCCCCGTGGTTCCTTTGAGGGGGAAAAATGGGAGACTTACAAGAGTAGGAGATTTTGGAAAATGGTAGCAGATTCACTAGGTGCGACCAGACTTGCTATCTCTGGGGAGGTAAGAGGTAATTTCAGACGTAGTGGGTTAACTATGCTAATTGGAGAAGACGATCGAGTAATTAGGAGAGAGAATGGCATTGACTACCACTATCGATTAACGAAATGCATGTTCTCCGCCGGCAACGTGAATGAAAGACGGAGGATGGGAGGCTTGGCCGTAGAGGGTGAAGTCATAGTAGACCTGTATGCAGGCATTGGATACTATTCAATCCCCATACTGGCTCACTCCAAGGCTGCACATGTTCATGCATGTGAATGGGGGTCAGATGCACTGGAGGCACTGAGGGTAAATCTTGAGGTTAACGGGGTTAGCGAAAGATGCACAATTCACGCAGGTGACAACAGAACGGAGAATGATCAGATCAATGGAGTAGCTGATCGGGTTCTTCTCGGCCTTCTACCCTCTTCATCCCAGGGTTACAAATCGGCCCTTAGGGCGATGAAACCTTCAGGAGGGGTGCTACATATCCATGGCTTGGGAAAGTCGAGTATGCATGAGCAATGGACTGATTCTATTGAAGCTGAAATTATTGAATTGGGTGGTGGCTTTGTTCTTGAAAGTAGATCTTTGACTAAGGTCAAAAGCCATTCACCGCATTGGGACCACCTAGTACTGGATCTAGTCATTGGTCCAGCCTAGCGTTGAAGTCTATTGGCTCTGCCAAGGGGCCGTGGTGGCAGAGTGGCTGGTGGATGCGGCGGCCGTCTACAACGAAGTTTCGTTTGAGTCAAGGCACAGCTATCCTGCCCATGTTCTAATGCCGATAGGGACGCTTGCTAGCCTCATCGAGTGGTCTTTCAGATCGCTTCCAGATGAGATCCTAGTAGGAATCGATCCAGATCATAACAGACCCAATCCCAAATCTGTCGACGAGGTGTTCGACGGGCGAATTGAGGGGATGTTCGCTGGACAAGGATACTTGATGGGGGAGCCTCACTTGATCAACAGAGGGGATTCTTTCTCTGTACATCACGTCCCAGAAGAGTGGACTGATGGATTGCTTGGCTCCGACAGAGGACCGCGTGGATCTAGGTTCTGCCACTATATCCATTCACATCCAAACTGCGTGGCAATTCCTAGTCAAGCAGATGCTGAATCGGCGCAATGGACTGAGGGTTGTGAAATGATTCTGGGTCTCAGGTACACCCCAGAAGGATCCCTTCCATGGCTTGAAGATGTAGAAGGGGTTCGAAGAAGCTTAGTTCCGGCCACATCCAAGGATGCACTGCCTGTGATTGGAAAGGCGGTCACTGGCCACAAAATACATGGATTGGAGCTCATAGCATTCCATAGAACTGGTTTTGGAGTGAATCTATTAATCACTGACTCCGAAGGAATCCCGATAGGTCTGAATCTGTAAACTCCCATCTCAGAGGAAACTCTTGATTAGGCGATCGGAGACAGGGGGCCATGAATGAGGGCATGTACTACAGGATGATGGGTAACACTGGGCTCCAGGTGTCCGTTTTGTCATACGGATTCTGGGCTACCTATGGCGTAAAGGAGGACTTAGTGGGGGAAGAGGGCGTCCAAACTGCAAAGGAGCTTCTAGGGATTGCCAGAGGTGCAGGGGTGAACTGCTTCGATCACGCGGAAGCTTATGGGGTTCCTGCGGGAGAGGCCGAAAGAATATTCGGCATCGCCCTAAATCAGCTTAGGGAGGAGGACCCAGAGCTCTGGAGGCGTTCAGAACTAGTGATTACGACCAAAATCTTCTGGGGCGGAGACGGGGTTAATGAGAAGGGTCTGTCGAGAAAGCACATCATTGAGGGCCTTGATGCAAGCCTTGAGCGTCTACAACTTGACTACGTGGACATGGTCTTCTGCCACAGACCTGATCCGCACACACCAACTCAAACCGTTGTTCGAGCGATGACGGATATTGTAAGATCTGGGGCTGCGATGTCTTGGGGAACTAGCGAGTGGTCGGCACAACAGATTACGGAAGCTTTCTGGATGGCCAAATCTGAGGGTCTCGAGCCACCTCAATTCGAACAGCCCCAATATAACATGCTTCATCGTGACAGATTCGAAGAAGAGTACTTTCCTCTTTTCAATTCACCATACTCTATCGGCACTACCATTTGGAGCCCGCTGCGCTCGGGCATTCTAACTGGAAAATACAACGATGGCATTCCCGATGGTTCTAGAGCGACAGTGGGCATCTATGGCTGGATGAAAGATGAGCTTGACGAAAGGAGAGAAAAGGGAGAGTTTGAAACAGTTAGGAAATTGTCAGAATTTGCGAGCTCCGAGCTTGATTGCTCGATGGCGCAGATGGCTCTTGCATGGTGCCTCAAGAACAAGAATGTCTCCACTATTCTACTTGGGGCGACAAATAGTCGGCAGCTTGAAGAGAATCTGGGTTGCATCGATGTTGCGAAGAGGATGACTGAGGATCACATGGCAGCCATTGATGAAATATTGGGCAACAAGCCAGACAGTTGGATGGGCCCGGGTGGGTCTGGAACAAGGGATCTGAAGACCCTTTAGTCCTAATCTTGGAAATAGTGCTCTCTGTAGAAACTCAGTTCTTCGATGGAGCCCCTGATATCCTCAAGAGCGCGATGGCCCGAGTTCTTGCGCAACCTTGGGCCCTTTGGGTGCCACCTCTTCACCAGTTCCTTTACTGAAGAAACATCTACTATCCTATATGAGAAAAATGCGTCCAGCTCGGGCATAAACCTACGAAGGAATCTCCTGTCATGATGGACTGAAGATCCACATAGAGGAAGTAGGCCCTGTTCGCAGTGCTCACTTAGGAAATCCAAGGTTGCTCTCTCTGCCACCGCCATAGGGGTTCCTTCGGTGCGGACTCTGTGAATCAGACCATTCTTCGTATGATGCTCAGTATTCCATTCGTCCATTCCAGAAATTAGGGTCTCGGTGGCCTCTATCGCGAATACAGGCCCCTCTGCGACTATGGAAAGATCCCCCTCTGTAACAATAGTTGCTATCTCGATAATTGATTCCTTATTGGGATCCAGTCCCGTCATTTCTAGATCAATCCAGACAAGTCTGCGGTTGTTCATGGGCCTATGCCAGCAAAATAAGGACTTATTCATTGGGATTGAGGATGGGATGTCATAACTCATGAGTCCTGCGACGACTGTGACTTCTCCCAGCTACTTGGGTCTTCTGAGGAAAAATGGGGCATTCAGACGACTTTTCGCTAGTGAGATGGTCATGTTCACTGGTGACTGGTTCAGCGTCATTGCCATGTTCATACTTGCGGCAGAAGCGACTGACGACTCGCCTCTGGCGATAGCTGGGGTTCTTGCGGTTAGGAGTTTCACGTTTGCCCCTCTTGAGCCCATAACGGGAATGTTAGCAGATCGATACTCAAGAAAAAAGCTTATGATCGCCTCGAACCTTATTTCATTCCTTATACTTGCAATCGTTCTGACGTTCGATTTACTGGGTGAGCTTTGGACCGTCTACTTGCTTGCGATGAGTTTAGTGGTTGGCAGAGCTGTCTATGATCCTGCGCAGACAGCCTACCTACCAAATATCTGCGATGAGGAAGAGCTGCTAACTGCAAACGCCCTGGTTTCTGGGGGTTGGTCTGCATCTATGGGGATTGGAGCAGGGATTGGCGGCCTTACCATTTCAAAGTACGGGGTAGACATGGGTCTTTGGTTCGATTCGATGACATTCCTATTCGCCGGATTGGTCATAATTTCACTCCCCAGAGGGGGTCCCGAGCCATCTCAGAAGGCTTCTTCGTCCCCACTT
>Ga0066862_10000607_pt1 | contig 14327 bp, 10 predicted proteins | sample ETN02SmetaG_FD_66431 | JGI IMG/M metagenome (GOLD analysis project Ga0066862, IMG submission 66431) | Marine microbial and viral communities from oxygen minimum zone, Eastern Pacific Ocean - ETNP2014F10-02SV255 | ecosystem: Environmental > Aquatic > Marine > Oceanic ... | reverse complement strand
CCCGCTTTTCCTCCTTCTAGTGGTTTGGGTGACACTGGACTTTCTTTTCACCGGTCTGGGCAAGGACGCAGCCGTCACAATCGACATGGCAACTCTTGTCGTGGGAACGCTGACTTGGTCATCGACCTACCTTGCAATCGCGGTCGGGTTAACCCTAACATACAAGGTCCAGAGGTACGGGAACTTCGCGCAAAGCGAGCTCTTCATGATTGGCATGTATCTGGCCATGGTGATGGTTTGGACAGATTTCTTCTTCCCACTACATGACGCTGAGGGGGATGGGGTGTTGGTTTGGTCCCTGCTCGTTTGGACAGTTCTCGCTGCATTCGTAATCACCGGCGTAGCCGGAGTTCTGATTGATCGCCTTGTCTACCGTGGTTTCAGGGACAAGGGAGCAACGCCGCAGATCATGATGATCGCATCCCTCGGCGTAGCACTCATCCTCCGTGCCATCGTCTACCTCCGCTTTGGCGCGGGAAGGAACATGTTCGAGCCAGATGGTGACTGGAGGCTGCCCACACTCCGGTGGGACCTACCCACTCAGAAGCTCAGATTCAACCTAGGTGTCCGTGACATGGAGGGGGGTGAGCCCTACACCGGTTTCGTATGCGAGGCTGGAGAGAGAGCGATTCACGAGGGTGGCAAACCGCTATTCGAGATATACGGCACGATGACTGACTGCGCAACAGAATACACAACAGGATACGCCTACTACAAGGGCGCCATGCCTGTGGTGATATTCAGCTCAGTACTCATGCTGATGGTTCTGCTAAGGAAGACACGACTAGGAAGAAGGATGAGGGCCGTTGCAGACAACCCAGATCTTGCTGCAAGCAGCGGCATAAACGTCGAACGCATCCAGATGACAAGCGCTTTCCTCTCTGCGGGCATTTCTGGCATGGGGGGCGCTATCTTCGCTATGACCCTCAGGTTCGCTCCCGAGACAGCCTTCACTCTGTTGTTGCCTTCATTCGCGATCATAGTTTTGGGGACCATAGGCTCGATAGAGGGCGCTATTGTCGCAGCGCTGATAGTTGGCTTCGTTAGATCCCTCTCCTCACCGATTCTCATAGGGATTGGACTAGATCTGGGCAGATCCAACTACACAGCCCTAGACGGAGTGATGCCATACATCTTCTTGGTAGCTATCCTCATGATCATGCCTGAGGGGATAGGTGACGCCTACGAGAAATGGAAGGTTGAAAGGCTACGCAAAATAGCTGGGTCAGGTTCCGATCGCTCCGGTAAGATCGCTGCGGTTCTGGCGTTCTCTCCTCTCGGAGCACTAGGCGCACACAATTTCTGGCAAAGGAAGACAGCACGCGGCGAATCGATGCTGATAGTCACTGCCGCAGCCTACTTTCTCAGTAGGGTCACACGTTTCATCTCAGAGAACTCGTTCGCAGCTGACTCATGCTCTGAGGCGTGCAAGGAAGGAACCCACCTTTCGAACTTCCAGATGGTCACTGGTAGGACTGACGGGGGCTTCGTTCTTGCAGACTCGCCACTCACACAGTTCGACCTGCTGAACCAAAAGAGCCCCCCCGCCGAATACTCCCCGTTCGAGTCAGAGCAATGGGTCGCTCAAGCAGTCTCAGACATGCATGAGTCTTGGCTAAACCTGATGAACTTCGAGTTGGAATTCGTTGAGCTTTTGGTATCATTCGGAGATATGATTTGGCCCACTGTCCCCATCATTGTCTGGCTAATCGCCTTCGCAGAGGGCGTATACCTCCTGCAAGGACGCAAGGATGACCCTCTGACCCCATTAGTTGGACGCTTTGACACCCTTGCATCCTCGTTCACTAATCTGAGGAACCGGGTATCCGTCGGATTTAGCGATTCGATTAAGCCCGCCCAACGGTCATTGGAGGATTTTCAAGCCAGGATAAGCACATCATTAGGTGGGCTGAAAACCCCAGGGGAGGGTCTCAAGGCGCATTACCAGAGATTCACCGACTGGGCTCCATATGGTAGAGAGAGTCCCAATGGCTCATGGGCTCTGTTCTCCGTGATGCTGGTCTTTTTACTGCTTTTCGTTGTATGGCTTCCCGTCGCTGACCAAGAAGGTGCACGCTTCATCAAATCGCTACAAGTCTCAAACGTGCTAATAACACTCTCAATTTTCTCTCTGATGGCATTCTCCCTCAACCTGCATACCGGAATCACCGGGATGGTGAACTTCGGTGTGATATTCTTTGTTGGAATAGGCGCCATCACGGTTGGCATTCTGACTGCCCCCAAGAACCTTCACGGGTACGATTGGCCAATATTCTGGGCTGCCGTGGCCGCCGTGATGCTCGCCGCAGCCGCGGGTTGGTTGCTCGCTTATCCGACAGCAAGACTGAGGATGGACTACTTTGCCATCGTGACAATCTCCCTGGGAGAGATTGTCAGGGTTCTGTTGATGGGCGAGCCACTCCTCAGGGCCGGATCATGGGGCTCTTCGATAGGGATCTCCCGATACAAACTACCCCTTCAGAGCTGGTGGTTCTGCGGTCCTGAGGTGCCTTTGAAGCCCCCACTTCCCGGACCAGACGCGTTATTGGGCACCGCTGATGACCTGATTCTGGAGATGACCTTCGATGAGTGCAGCAACGTGGTGGGGATTGGTAGCCCAGCCGAACGCGTCGGTGACTTGCTTAACCTTGGCCAGGCAGCTCCTTACATGATGGTTCTCGCTGTAATTGGAGTCATCTCCCTAGTACTGGTTTGGTGGATGCTTGAGACTATTCTGAAGTCGCCTTGGGGAAGGATTCTCAAGGCTATAAGGGAGGATGAGGAGGTTGCGCAGCACCACGGTCATAACGTGCTGACTCACAAGGCTGCGAGCTTGGCCCTTGGAGCTTCCATAGCCGCCCTAGCTGGAACTCTGTGGGCGTGGAAGCTCACAGGCTTCCAGCCCAGCTTCATGGCTCCAGCCAAATCTACCTTCCTCGTGTGGGCCGCGTTCGTCGTAGGTGGGACTGCAAACAACAAGGGTATGGTAATCGGAGCTTTCATCATAGTCCTAATGGAGTTCGTGTTCAACGTATTGGTTGCAGGTCAGGGATCCTCCGACCTACCCCTTCATGAAACGGCTGCCCACATAGACTCGCTCTTTGAATGGCTGGTAACTCAGTCGATGGAGGTGGCTGCATACTTTGCAATAATCGCAGTCATTGGTATTATAGTTGGGTGGAGGGGTATGTCCGAGGTCGGATTCTCAGGGGCCATCATCATGATCTTCTCCGGCATATTGATGGACGAGAGATCGATTAGCGAGTCGTTCATTGGTGGATCTCTCCAAGCTGACATGGCCTACGTCAAGGTCCTCCTGATTGGCATGATGATCCTCTTCTCTCTCAAGTACAATCCCAAGGGCCTTCTCCCAGAGGTCCCAAGCAGACCCCCTCGTCCCTCAGGAGGTGAATCGAGTGACTGAGGTGCTTGGGGTAAAGGATCTGAGGATGGAGTTCGGCGGACTGGTAGCTGTCAAGAACGTCTCGTTCGACGTGCAGGGGGGCGAGTTCGTGGGGCTAATTGGACCGAACGGATGTGGCAAGTCCACCACCTTCAACTGCATCAGTGGACTACTGCGCCAAACCTCGGGAACCGTGGAGATGTTCGGGCAGGACGTTTCGGACATGCGCCCGGACCAGATTCAGAATCTCGGGATGACTAGAACGTTTCAGCACACTAGGCTCTGGCGTCGGATGACCGTAATTGAGAATCTGCTGGTTCCACCCAGAGGGCAGTTCAAACCCAATTTGCTGACGGCTCTACTACAACCGGACTCTCGTCCTGAGGAGGGGGAGAGAGTGAGCAGGGCTTACTCTGTTCTGGACCAACTTGAGGTCCCGCACATGGCCCACAACCTCACTAGCGACCTCTCCGGTGGGCAGAGCAAGCTGGTGGACATAGGACGCTCGATGATGGGGGAACCAAAGTTGCTGCTTCTCGATGAGCCAGTCGCTGGTGTGGCCGGCCCACTGGCCATGAAGATATTCAACAACCTCAGGACAATTGTCGACGAGACCGGAATCTCGGTACTAATCATCGAGCACAACATGGACTTCATCCTTAGGCAAGGTGTTGACCGAATCATCGTTATGAACGAGGGCGAGGTCCTAATGCAGGGCACTCCGGACGAGGTCCGCAGCAACAGATCCGTAATCGAGGCTTACCTAGGCGCAGCAGGGGATTCTGAGGGGGAGGAAGAATGACTAGAATGCTTGATGTAAGGGAGCTCAACGGTGGCTACGGCACAGTCCAAATCCTGTACGGCATCGACATTCACGTAGACGAGGGAGAGTTTGTCACAATCATCGGCCCCAACGGCTGCGGCAAGTCCACTCTTATCAAAACCATTTTTGGAATTGCGACTTACTACGGCGGCGAAATCGAGTATGACGGACAGGACGTCTCAGGATGGCGCACAGACCAACTGGTGAACCACGGCATCGCATACGTACCTCAGGTGGACAATGTATTCCCATCCCTTTCCGTAGAGGAGAATCTACAGATGGGCGGAAATGCTCTTCCTAACGACACGCTCAACAAGAGGATCCAACGCTCATTGGAGATGTTCCCAGACCTCCGATCCCGAGAGCACGACCTAGCCGCCTCGCTTTCTGGCGGTGAGAGACAAATGCTCGCAATTTCACGGGCATTAATCTCCAATCCCAAATTCTTGCTTCTAGATGAGCCCACCGCAGCCCTCTCCCCGTTGTATCAGCAGCAGATCATTGAGCGCATCGACTCCCTGCGTGAACGGGGAATTACCATTTTGATCGTCGAGCAGAATGCCCGCCTGTCCCTAGCCCGCTCCGATCGAGGCTACATCATGGCCAATGGCAAGGTGGTACATTCAGGTGATGCACAGCACATACTGACCGATCCAGAGATTGGCGAGTATTTCCTCGGCACAACTGTGCATTAAGAATTTTCAATCCAGCAGACTCAGGCATTTCGGAATTATCCAATGTTCGCCAAAGCTTGCTGCGCCCACATCATCTTCGCGACTCTCCCCGGCATTAGCTCAAGGGCTTCGTTAACCGCCTCGATAGTAACCGGGTCCATCTTGGAAAGCTGCTCGAACGAATGAATCCCCAGGACATTGAGTTTCTTCTGAGTCGTCTCATCTACCCCTTCAATCTTGGTTAGGTCGTCCGGTTCCATTTCCTCCGCTCTGCCTATCTGATCCCAGTTGATTTGGTCCGCATTGAAGCCCGTTTTCTCAGTGTTATCGATTCCCACCTGTGCACTTGGTGCTTCATCGTCAACTTCGTCCAGTCCAATGATTGTAGAAGCCTGCTCTGTCCACTTCATACTATCAATCCTGCCTGGCATGAATTCCAGAACTTCATTCACAGACTCCGTTACCGCAGAATCCATCTTTGAAATTTGATCGAATGTCTGAATCCCTAGGACATTGAGCTTCTTCTGGGTAAATTCGTCTATGCCTTGAATCCTAGTGAGATCATCCGACTCTCCGGTCTCCGCCCTGCCTATCTGGTCCCAGTGGATTTGATCGGTTCGTTCGCTAACCCTCTTGAGAATCAATTCCTCCCTCTCGCCTTTCTCCTCGTCAGCCGCAATTTGTTCGACGTTCTTTTCGATTTCCTCGGCCTTTCGAGCAGCTTCGTCCGCTCTCTTCTTGGCAGCCTCCGCCTCCACCTTGGCCTCCTCGGCCTCCGCCTCCTCGATCTCGGCCATCATGCGTGCCTCCTCGGCCTCCGCCTCCTCGGCCTCTGCTTTCATGAGTGCCTCCTCGGCATCCGCCTTGGCCGCTGCGGCCTCCGCCTCCGCCTCCTTAAGGGCCTTCTCAGCCTTCGCCTTAGCCTCCGCCTCCAAGCGAGCCTGCTCAGCCTCAGCCTCGATCTTTTCTTGGGCTTCTTGCTCCGTCCGCACCTCTTCCTTCGATGCTTCAAGAACCTCTTGCTTCTGCGCCATCTCCGCCTCGAGCCTTTTCATCTCAGCTTGAATCAGCTCGATGTCTCTTTCAGCTTCATCAGATTTCCTAACAGCCTCGTTCTCGGACCCATTATCTTCTCCATCCTCATACGAAATCTGGACATCCTGCTCTTTGATGTCGCTCACCTCATTCGATTCTTGATTTAGTACCTCAAGTTTCTCCTCACTGTTAGCCTGCTTACTATGGAATTCTTCCAATTGAACTCCCACCCCGGTCTTGCCCTCCATCAAACTAGAAACTACATTGGGAATGAGGCGCAAAGACTCTTTCATTCGATGGTTGTCATCGACTTCATGAAGCACCACAATCGCACTTTCCTCCGAGACGCTTCTCGAGCATCTAATTGGTACCACTTCATCGTATATTCCATGCATTATTGCAGTTGGATGCGCTGGATTCGGCCAAGACATTTTCTCTGCTGATTCCATGAACTCCCATGGTAGCATTATATCCAATTCGAAGCCCGTGTATCTCCTCTCTCCAGTCTGCTTCCAAGCATTCTTCCCAGCTTCCCCCAAGCCTTCCCAATTATCAGCCAAGCCAAAGGCAGGAGCTAATAGCAGTAATCGTACGTTCGCTTCGGGCCTCATAGAAGAGGCGTTTGCAGCAGCGAGGCCTCCCATCGAAGAGCCAACCACAAGATCATAATGATCTTCATCTATGTGACGAATTAGAACTTCGGTCTGGCTGGCTATGCTCCACCCTAACTCCGACATCATCGGTGCCGTGACGTCCCAACCCAATGCATCTTTCATGTAGACAGCCTTGGACCCCGTAGGGCTACCCTCAAAACCATGAGCGAATAGTACCTTCAATCAATCACCTATTTCGCAGAACGAAATTCTAAGGAACTCGCTTCCAGTTTGCTCTCTCTGAAACGGATAGCGCTCGTCGCCTAGCACACGAAGGTGTATCTCAGCGGTTACCTCGACAAAAGCCTCGAAAAGATGCCCACCCCTAACTACGTGGTCATTGTCTGAGCAGACAATGTGTATGTGAGAGAACGCCCCCTCCGGACCTGGAGCCAGGCTCCCCTGCATCGATAGCAGCTCCATTGGCTCATTGTGAGCCATCTTCTGGTAGACTCCATCTTCATCAAGGAAACCAATCACCGTATCTCGCAACCTCCCTATTCCGCTGGTAATTGCCGCGGTTGAGATTCCTTGCTCTCCCAGACGTCTGATGGAGGCATGCAACTCCTCACCTTTGTCTAGTCTGACAAAGACATCCTGACCAACTCGCACGTGCTCCACGAACTCCGATTGGACAACCGAACTTCAAACTCTCCCATGGAGTGTCCGATGCCTCGGCTCGGTTGTTGTTGACGTTGCAGTAGAAGTCAGAAGTACCAGAGTTGCCACCCTGCGTTGACCAAACTTCTCCACTGGAAGCAAAGGGGTCGGAATTTATCACCGTACTATTGATAGGCCTTGCCTTCGGAGGCACAAAGCCGGGTGGTGAAATCTTTTGACTATGGCAGCACACGACGCCTCCGCGAGATGGAGGACCTTCCTAGAGGAGACCAAGGAACCGCAAGTAATGACTCTCCTTTCTCTCCAATCAAATTACCCATATTTGTCAATCCCATTCCATGATCTTCAGATCTTTGACCCTGAGTTCGCGGAGGACGTCCTCGAGCACCCAAAGCCAATCCTTGCAGCAGGTTCGAAGACCCTAATGGATATCTGCAGGGATCGGGGTGAGGACATCGATGCCATCCTCCGTGTCGGTGAACTGCCTAGAGACAGCCGCAAACCCCTGAGGGAGATAGGGAGCGCCGATATTGACAAGCTTCGCAGCATCGATGTCATAGTGACCAAGATCTCGGAGATTAAACCGAGAATACACCGGGCCGTGTTCAAATGCGAATCTTGTGGATTTGATATTGAAGTCAACCAGGAGAACGAGAGAGAGCTCAAGGAACCGCTCAATTGCCCCCAATCTATCGGTGGCTGTGGGAGTTCCAAAGCTAATACTAGGTTCGACCTAGTTCTAATTAGCTCGAGGATGGTAAATAACCAGTGGATTGAGATCCAGGAGCAACCGGAGAATGTACCCAGTGGAGCGCAACCCAGGAGGGGGATGGTGCTCATAGAGGGGGATCAAGTGAACAAACATCTCCCCGGCGAGCGAATTACAGCCAATGTGATTCCTGTAGTCAGAAGTGAAATCAGGAATCGAAAGAAAACCCCAATGTTCGATGTAATCTTCCACCTCGTCAGCTCCGAGCACGAGAGCACTCCGTTCACGGAGATCTCAATCGATGAAGAAGATAGGGACCGGATAATTGAGATCTCAAAACGTGATGACCTATTGACTCTGGTACAGCGATCCATAGCCCCCTCAGTTTTCGCAACTGGGATTCTGGGTCATGTAAAACGCTCCCTTGCGCTCCAGCTTTTCGGCGGGGTTTCCCGTATCAATGCGGACAAGACCCGATCCCGCGGCGACATCCATATCCTCCTAATGGGTGACCCAGGTGTGGCCAAATCCCACCTTCTTTCCTTCATCTCCAAGCTATCTCCTCGAGGCAGATTCGCAACCGGAGGCGGCGTCTCTGGAGCTGGACTAACTGCAGCTGCAGTTAGGGATGCTTTCGGAGATGGGAGGTTCGCTTTGGAGGCTGGCGTTCTACCCCTTTCTGACCGCGGGCTCGCTGCGATCGATGAGTTTGACAAGATTTCGGAGGAGGACCGCAGGATGATGCACCCTGCTATGGAGCAACAACAGGTGCATGTAGCGAAGGGTGGGATTACGGCAACCTTGCATTCTCGATGCTCCATCTTGGCTGCTGCAAACCCTAAGGACGGTCGATTTAGCAAGAGAGGGGCTAATCAGAGCGTTATGCGTTCTTTCAAGGAGACGGGCCTTCCTCCGCCACTGGCGTCCAGGTTTGACATCATTTGGATGATTAGGGACGAGATTCGGGTTAAAGACGACGAGAGGATAGCTAGACATATTCTAGACAACAAAACTTCTGGAATTAGTGAGACTAAGCTGGAGGAGACTCTGAAACTGAATACATCTGACTTAGATCCAGATCGCATTTTCGACGAAACCCAGAACGGCTCTAAGTACCTCTCTCAGGATTTCCTGAGGAAGTACATCGCTTACTCAAAGAGAATAGTTCACCCGCAGTTGGACGAGGGCGCGAAATCGGAGATTCTAGAATACTATACTAATGAGAGAATGTCCTTCGGGCGGGAGGATCAGATGGGTGAATCGCAGGTGGTTCCCATTACCGCCCGAGCCCTTGAGGCACTGATCCGACTGACTGAGGCTCATGCTAGGATGCACCTGAGAGACATAGCAACCTCAGCCGATGCCAAGGTAGCACTGGCCGTATTCAAGCACTGGCGGGACGAGTCAGGAATAGAGGACGAGTCCGAACTCCACTCAGGCGTTTCTGTGAGGGCCCGGGGGAACAATGCCACTATTCGTCAGATAGTTAGAGATGTCTGCTCTGAGCACAGCGGAGTTGCGGAAAGAACCCAGATTCACAATCTGGCCACTAACCGAGGAATTTCAGACAACGAAGTCGACAACGTGATTTCCAAGATGCTGATCAGCGGCGAGCTATGGAGCCCTCGGAATGATTGCTTCTCTTTTGTCCGTTGATCCTATGAGCCCGAACCATATGCCAGTGTGATAAGATGGAACCAAAAGGAGAGGTTTCCGATCCGGATTCCCTTGACCCCGTGGTTCTGGGATTCATGTGCGGTTTAGAGATTCACCAGCAACTGGCCACCGGCAAGCTCCACTCGAGGATGCCTAGCGAGCTCTATGACTTCAGGATGGAAGACATTCCCGAGGAATGGACCCGCTCTTCTCGCAGATTGAGAGCCTCAGAGGGAGAGGGGGGGAAGACTGACGTGGCCGCACGCTTTGAACAACGCAGGAACCGAATCTTCGAATATGTCCAGACCCCAAATGCCGGGCTCATTGAGTTGGATGAGTCCCCTCCCGGGACGCACGACTCGGATGCAGTCGACGTTGTTCTCACAATGGCCGCGATGATGGGGGCCAAGCCTATCCCAAATATTCAGGTCATGAGGAAGACTGTAGTTGACGGTTCTAACACCAGCGGTTTCCAGAGGACGACCCTGATAGCGACCGGTGGAAATATTGAGACCGTGTCCGGTAGCGTTGGAATAGACCTAATCTCACTCGAGGAAGATTCAGCTAGGAAGCTGGACACGACTAGGTCAGAGAACGGCGAGACAGTCATCTACACCCTCGATAGGCTGGGAACCCCTCTCGTTGAGATCGCCACTGCGCCCGACGTGAGGTCCCCGGAGCACGCCAAGCAGACCGCACTCGCACTCGGGAGGGTTCTGAGGGACACAAGGAGGGTCAGGAGGGGGCTAGGTTCAATCAGGCAGGATCTCAATGTCAGCATCGCCTGTGGTGACCGGGTCGAGATCAAGGGATGTCAGGATCTAGATTGGATTCCCGGTATAATTCGTCTTGAAATGGCTCGGCAGCTTCACTTCTACCGCCTCGCCAACGATCTGAGGAAGGAGTGCTCCCTTCCCCTTCTGCCTCCCAACCGCACAGATGACGCCTTACCAGTTGAAAACAGGGTCGCATTGGCTGCTTCTTCCAGACTCCCTCTCGAAATTCAGGACCTAACGGAACCATTCAACACCTGCGATTCCGAAATGGTCCGTTCCTCAGTAGACGTAGGCTCATCCGTTCTAGGAATTTCTCTGCGCGGATTCTCAGGAAGGCTTGGAGCTAAGTCTTTCGACGATAACGGTTCCCAACTGCCCAGACTCGGTAGGGAGCTGGCAAGCGCGGCCAAGCTCGCTGGCGTGGCAGGTGTCTTCCACTCTGACGAACTTCCCGCCTACGGGATTTCCGAAGGAGACGTCGATGTCACCCGATCCACACTTTGCCTTTCAGAGAATGATGCATTCGTCCTCTGCGTCGCCCCTTCTTGGCAGGCGGAACTCGCTCTCGAGGCCGTCATTAACCGAGCAAGGATGGCATTTCACCGGATTCCGCAGGAGGTCAGGAACGTTGTCGTCCGCAAGGGGAAGCCCGAGGACGGAACTACCACCGCCCTAAGGCCGCTACCCGGGGGCGCTAGGATGTACCCCGAGACCGATATACCCATCCTAGAAGTCACCTCGGATCGCTGGGATGCAATTTGCGACAACCTCCCTCTGACCACTAGCAAGAGGGAAGGGCGCCTACAGGGTCTCGGACTATCCTCAAACCAAATCGAGGCAATTCTGAATGGTGAGTTGGACGACACTCTATTCGAGGGAATCGAGGGAATCCTACAGCTCCCTCCTAAGGCCTGGGCTAGCGCCCTCCTAGAGTATGGAACAGAGAAACCCAACGCACTTGCGGTAGCTATTCACCTACGGGAGACGGGATCTATGACCCGGGAAGGTATCGCACCTCTGATGGCCGACTCTACGATGAGAGATCTCGAGCCTCTGTTGGAGTGGATGACGGCTGAGGCAACATCCAGGGGTTTTGTACCAGCTGATAATTCTAAGATTGAGGCCGCTGTTGAAGAGGTGATTCAGGAACGAGCCGACTTTGTGGATGAACGTGGCGTGGGTGCCATAGGCCCACTAATGGGGGCGGTCATGTCCAGACTGGGTGGCTCAGCCGATGGAAAAGCTGTAAGTAAGATTCTGAAGGAAAGGATTGAGGAAGCTCTGAAAAAAGACCAGCTATGAACTATAATAGGCCTATTCCGAATCCCCAGTTACCTATGGGGACCAACAATCTCAAGCTAGCCTCAGTATTGTTGATTGTCACATTGGCGTTCCTAACGCCCTCAATCCAAGAAGCGTTATCCGGCGAGGTTGCTAATTATGTCAATGACAGTGAATCCGCACACCACGGGCTTCCCACTGAATGGGAAGAAAAGCAAGTCATCTGCGTCTTCTTCCCCTCCGATTACACCCACAACGAGTTTTACCTCGGTGTAACCATGATTGATTCCGATGGTTCAGTCCTCGGCGTCAACGAGGAACTAGGAGACTTGGCGGGTGCATGCGTAGGCGGAATAGATGGTTACGACGAAGGCATGGCTTTCATGATGGACTCCACTCGGATTGCTGGCGGCAGGCTGGCTGTGGGTTACGAACTGGGGGAATGGGGCCCCTTCGTCCACACCATAGGCGGGCTGAATGCAGATGAGGTGAGGGGAGAATTCAGTGGAGCCTACTGGTCTCTCTCACATAATGATGTAGAATCTATGGTCGGAATCGGAGATTTGGTGATGTCAGAGGGCGACGTTCTAAGCTGGTCCATCATGACTTGGTGAGCCACTTTCATTCGCAACCATCAAGTGGGGGATGACATACAGGAGGACGGGGCGCTCAAATGTACGACTTCCACAGCATCGGCCTAACCCCAATCCAGACACTGTTTCTCAACGTCTCCGCTCTGTCCCTAATCGGACTGGCTCTACTTCGCAGTGAGCGTGAACTTAACGATCAGAATCTCTGGGCGATGCTTGGATTACTCGCCGTTTTTGGAATCTCTGGGCGAATTCTGCTTGAGCCGTTGCCTAATATTCAGCCAGTAACGGCTATTGTTTTGCTGGCTGGAATTTACTACGGAGGCCCGAGGGCGTTCGCGCTCGCCGGCACCATCGCCTTGGCATCAAACCTACTCGCTCTGGGTCACGGACCTTGGACCCTCTTTCAGATCTTGGGATGGGGTTCAGTGGCCATCACCGGCGCATTACTTTCCAATCAGCTTCTTATCGACGGCAAACTTTGCATCGGTCGAGTGGCAGTGGTAGCCGCCGTGTCAGGTTTTATCTTCAATTGGATTGTTTCCACTAGTATCCTGATTGAGACTGATTCTTCGATGCTCGTCCCATATCTGCTCAACGGATTGGTCTTCGATCTCTACCACGCAGCCGGAAACATCGCCTTCGTTGCTTGGATGGCAACACCCCTTGGCGACATGATGCTACGTCACAGAGTCGCCCCGGCTAATGTGGCGGTGGGTGAATTTGCCTCGAACTGAAGAGCTTTCCATGGTCCTGGTGACTCGACAAGATTTGATGCTGTCCAAGGGGAAGCTGGCTGCTCAGTGCTCCCACGCCACTGCTCAGTGCGTGTTGCTGGCCAAGCGAAATAGTCCGCGATCACTGGATCGTTACCTGAAGCACGGAGCTAGGAAAATCGTCTGCAAGGTCCCCGATCTAGCTTCCCTAAAGCAGATTCACAAAAAGGCGAAGAAGTCTGGATTAATCAGCCACCTAGTTACCGATGCAGGTCACACTGAGATCCCACCTGGCACAGAGACCGTATTGGGAGTTGGTCCCGGCTCAAGGAAAGAAATAGACAAGATCACAGGCGACCTCCCTTTGGTGAGTTGACTTATTGCAGAGACCAATCCAGTGTTCGGGAGAAGAATCATGAGTGAGACTTCATTGGGGTTACCATGGTTACACAGGCTCTGTTGTCATCCGAGGAGCGCTCTGACCTGATTTCCGATTGTGAGGGCATTTCAGGAATTATCGAATGGCTGGATGGCATGAATCGGCGCCCTGGCCTTGATGAGCTAAATGACAGGCTATCCAACCTGAACGTCAACGTCGACGCAATCGAGCGTTGCATCGGCTACTCTGAAAACGGCTACCAGAGGAACGTCATAAAGAAGAACGAACACTACGAGTTGGTTGCCATATGCTGGTCCCCCGGCCAAGAAACCCCGATACACGACCACGTTGGAAGTGATTGCGCCTTCCTGATACTTTCCGGCGTCTGCACGGAGACAACCTACGATACCAACGAGATGGGACTAGCGGTGCCAATTGGCCAAAGAGAGTACCGACCAGGAGGTGTTTGTGCCACTGAGGAGCCAGACATCCACAGGGTCTCCAATGACACCGACGACAGCCTGATCAACCTGCACGTTTACACTCCCCCCCTTAGCGGCTTCAACATCTATGCTCTAGCCGACTAATATGATCGGGCCCTTCAATGACCCAATGACATGATTTGGAGCGCCTGTTGTGCCCACATCATCTTCGTTACCCTACCGGGCGTGAACTCAAGCGCATCATTGACGACCTCTGCAGTCACCGGATCCATTCTGGAAATTTGCTCATAGGTCCGTATGCCTAGGGCGTTGAGCTTCATTTGTGCGAAATCGTCTAGACCCTCGATTTGAGTCAGATCATCGGGTTCCGAATCCTCCCCCTCTCCAATTTGCATCCAATTGACCTGAACAGCCTTCAGGCGGACTCTCTCTAGGATCAACTCCTCCCTCTCCATTTTGTCAGCTTTGAGTCTCAAATCAGCCTCATAGGCTTCCCTCTCCACTTTCTGGGCAGCGGTCTCAACCCCAATCAGATCGTCCTCCTTGGACTTAAGCTCCGTTTGCATCT
>Ga0066862_10000605_pt1 | contig 14340 bp, 8 predicted proteins | sample ETN02SmetaG_FD_66431 | JGI IMG/M metagenome (GOLD analysis project Ga0066862, IMG submission 66431) | Marine microbial and viral communities from oxygen minimum zone, Eastern Pacific Ocean - ETNP2014F10-02SV255 | ecosystem: Environmental > Aquatic > Marine > Oceanic ... | reverse complement strand
TGAGGAACTAGAGCCACTAAGCAACAACCTATCTGGAGACCCGATGGCTGAATCTTGGCTCCAGATCCTTTTTACCCTGATCGTCAGAGAACACGGCCTCTCCTCGGTGACTCTGAGTGCCATTGAGTTTCTGTTGAGTGAGAAGATGAACCGTGAGGGCATCGATTTGGAGCTCTTCCTCGATCGCCTATGGATGATGGGCCGATTAGAGAAGATCTACGGAGGAACTGAGCCAAGCTATTCACCCAACCCAAGCTGGTTAGAGATGAAGTAGCACCCCTCAGCTGGCAGCACTCCTCTAAGCATTAAAAACACATACTTCGGTAATGCATAAGAGTGGTCGGAAAGTCGGAAAGCCATGATGAATGGTAGCAGGGCCGATGTTTCAGAGTACAGATTGAGGGGTCAATCACTTTCTCTCGTGCTGCTGATGTTGACATCGTTGTTCGTTTCCATGGTCCCCTATGCCTCCGCATCCCACTCAACCCAGTACGGGGTTCAGAGGGACCCGCTCCACATCTCGATAGGTGATTTGAACTGCGATGGATACAATGACATCGCTTCGGGAAGCGGGATGGGTCACTTCATCAGCTTCCTTTACAACGATGGCTCTGGAGGATTTGGCGACCGTCAGGATGTCCAGATCTCCAACAACGATTCATTCAGGGCCGGTTTCCGCGATGTTGCTGATGGAAACCGAGTCGAGATTGCTGATGTAGATGGGGACGAAGTCAACGATATCATCTACTACCAACAGAACGTCAGGTTCGTAGGCGAATCATTCGTAAGACCCGCAAACCTAACCGTACTGAAGGGGGATTGCGACGAGAGGGTCAATGAATGGGAGGAGATGTTTGAAACCATCACCGTCATCAACCCCTATCTGGAGGGATTCGACGTCGGCGACATCAACGATGATGGGTACACGGATGTAGTGTTCTCATCCACTGACGCCACCGCTTCAAACCAATACATTCAGATTTACAAGGGCCCCGACTTCACCATACCCGCCAATCAACACGCACCCATATCGGTGCCTCTTACAAACGGGATCTACTCTGATCTTTTGCTAGGGAACTGGAATGAGGACCTGCAGACCAATCCATTGACCGGGGACCCTCTTCCTGGAGAATGCGAGGACCTGGATATCTGGTTGCTCAGGACTCCTCCTTACAACATTGGCGTAGGCTATTCTAAGGGAACATTCGACAACATCACCGTTCTCGAGTATGACTGCCTGACTGGAACATATCCAAACCCGATGGACCCCACCAGCACGGGAACGATGCACGATTTCAAGCTCGATGCAGAGCATGACTACCCACTTTATGGAATTGACATCGCCGACACTACCCCTGACGACGACACTAATGAGATCAACCTGATTGCTGTCGTCGATGGAATCACCGGCAATGTCTCATACGCGACTAGGAATGGGAATAACTGGGACACTAGGAACTACGTTCCATTTGGGGACTACTTGGGCGCATCAATCACCATTTCCGATGTTAATCAAGACGGCGAATTGGATTTCTTCGTCCCCACCTCATTGACTCTTCTTGATACTCAAGAGTCAACGGTTCAGAACCAGACCTTCCTCCTCCGACCCAACCTAAGGGCGCTCAACACCGTCCAGATCCTTCTGGCCGATCCCGACAGCGATGCCTACCTCTCACCCCTGTCATTCGACGTAGGCCGTCGACCGACAATGGCAATGCCCGGACAGCTGCAGGGGGGTGAAAACAGCGCACTGGAAATCGTCATAGGTCAGCAGGACTACACTTACAGGTTCTCTAACAACGCGATGTGGTTGGACACACAAGGTTACGCAGGCCAAGGCGACTATCTTTCGGTGCTCGCTTTGGACAACTACGACTTAGGGATTACGAGGGTCACTATTGAGCCATCCGTAATGGACCCTGCAACCTTCCAGAGCATCGTAGGTGAAGGTAACAGATGGGTCAATGTGACCATCAAGAACACCGGCCTGATGCCTATGGAGGACGGCAGTATGGATGTAGATCTGGAGGTGAGGGAAGTCCTTGGTGGAACTGACACCATTGTTTATTTCAATGACTTCGAATCGGCTTCCCCCGGCATTAACATCGCTGGCGCTGAATTCCACAAATACTCGTATACTGGCGAGTACTCCATGGGCAACTCCTCTTGGCACATCGACGAGGACAGGTACTGGGACGAGGGAGCAGTATACCAGGAGGGTGACGTGGCCTTCTACAACAACTCCGACTATCAGTGCGGAAACAACAACACCACATCCTGCACCACGAACCCTGAGCAGGACAACTCGTCCTGGCAGGAGGTTTACTACTATCAGCACGAAGCCGATGCTAACCCCACAAACTACTACTGGGCCGGCGTCGAGCACACATACGATTTCGCAGATGGCAACTCCTCAGATGTCTCAGGTTACTACAACCACATGGACGAGGCCCTGATTCTGGAGAACGTGGATCTCTCCGGAGCGGACGCAGCCTTCCTGGACATGGACGCGATCTGCAGCGCCGGTTTCTTCCAACTTTTCCTCGCCGAGGCCTATGACGTCATTGAAAGGTGGCTCTACGAGGACTCCTGCAGCATTGAGGTCTGGAGTAGTGGGACTGGGTGGGAAACAGTATGGCGCTTCGGTGGATGGGACAACGAGAGAAAGTACAGGATCGAGGACCGAGTTTCGAGTGCCCCAGATCCCGAGTACAACGACTACAACGACGATTTCTACGGTGATTGGCACTCAACTCTTTGGAACAACTACACTGAGTCTGGGGGAATCAAGGACTCTTGCTTCTTACCATATCTTGCATTTGGGTACCCATACGCGGGATGCTGGGAGGACGGCGAACTCGACCAGAGAGCCAATACCATCGACCTCACACCATATTCCGGCCAGACAATAGATCTCAGGTTCAGGTTCCGAAGTGGACTAGAGGGATCCGTGGGCCCAGAGGGGTCAGCTGACAACTCCGCCCTAGACGGTTTTGCAGTCGACAACATAACGATCAGGAAGAGGAATGTTGCTTTCGGTGCTTCAACGATGGAGAGTCAGGAGCTGATCAACCTCGATTTGCCTGCCGGAGGCTCCATCACAGTTCAACTGAATGCAGATTTCATCGATAATACGACCTACTACATTTCCACGGGAATATCAAACGCAGATCTAGGAGGGGGCCAAGGGGACCAGGACCCCACAAACGACAACGAGAAGTTCCAGCTGACGGTCAGGAACCTCTACGACCCCGGGCTGATCGAGGAGCCTTGGCTATCTCTCGAAAACGGAGAGCGTTACGCATCCGGGGAACGGGACATCACCATCGGGGTTCAGAACTGGGGCAACACCGTGGTGGACTTCGATGTAGAGGCCAAGGTAAGAAACGCCCTCCCAGAATTGATAGCTGCTGAGGATTTCTCCGGTTTCGAGCCCATTTGGCAGGACGACGGGAACGAGAACGGAAGCAGGCTCGATGATTCAACAGGTTCCAACGAAATGCTCCCACAGAACCAGGGGGTCTTCAAAAACCAGGCTTACTGGCTGGGCCATCCATCTGACGGGTACGGGGACAACTGGAACGAGACACTTACCCTTGAGCCAATCGAGCTCACTGACAGTGGTGCCGATTTCACATTCCTCACATTCGACTACTTCGCCGAGGGAGATCACATTTCCGACAGGAACGGGAATGTGCAGGCAGTTCGAGACTTCTCGTACCTCGAGGCGTCTTGGGTCAGAGACGGCGAGATCTACCAGGGGATAATTTACGGAAGTTGGACCGACCTGAACGCAAACGGTCTCCGCCCCGGATACAACAGCATCAGCGATACATACTTCGATTACTGCGAGGACTTCGACCAGAATGGGCTCTACGAAGAGGTTGAGTACGCCGGCGACCACTCTGGAGGAACGGGCCAGGATGGCTGGGTTTCATGGTATGACTCCGACAACTTGGTCTCAACGGCCAGGATCGACCTGACGCATGTCCACCTGCTGAACCAGACCAACTCAGATTCCTTCGCTTGGACTGAGGAGTGCACCACCCTATCAGGATCCGATGTTACGTTCACCTGGAGATTCTACTCCAACGACGACGGCGTGAATGGAAATGCAGGTTATGCAGGGTTCGCAATTGACAACATCAGAGTAGATGACTACACGTTCACAGACGATGGCTATTATCTGGACTCGGTGTCGGGAATGGACGCAACTCAGAAGAGAGTCGTTAACATGGGGGCCCATAACTTCCAGAGTGGACTTTACAGGATCGACCTGATGACCCTATACGACAACACCGACAACACGTCGAGTTGGTTCGACAAGCCCGAGATCAGCGAAGCCAACAACGTGTCAACGATTCTATTCGAGATAGCCAATGCGGACATCACCTTACTGCAGCCCGACGTTCTCGACTGCGTCGCTGACCCGGTCTATGACTGCGTTTACGTGACCAACACTGTTGGGCAGTCATCCCATGACTTCGCAGTCCCCATGCTTAACGGCGTGATTGAAGGAACCTACGACGTGACAATGAAGATTGTCGACGTTGATACTGGTCAGACAGTCTTTCAGCAAACAGCCGAGAACGGCCCATTCGTACTAGATCCACACCAGAGGGGGCAGGCCAACTGGTCGACGCCCTACAACCAGTGGTTCGACGATCACACCTACAACATCAGCTTCTTCGCGACAATTATCGACTCCGGCGAACTTTCCGGCAACGAGAGGTTTTTCTCAATCAAATTCGCAGATCAGGTCGACATAGCAATATTGTCCGACCCCACGGACCAGAGCAGGCTGCAGAGCGTTAAGGGCGACCTTCAGGCCATGGGGAAGACATACACCCAGTACGAGGTCAACGAGTGGGAGACCTATGGTACGGTGGATTGGCTGGAACACTATTCCAAGGTCTTACTGCCATGGCAGACCGACTATAACGTAGAGTACGGCGACTACTATGAGTTGCTGGGAACGCCCAACCCTGCGAATTCCGATATCACACTGACTGAGGTCCTAGTCGCATATATGCAGGACGGAGGAACCGTCCAAGTTCACCTGGGACCATACCGGAGCGACTACCTGAGCCAGGGTAACGAGCCAGAGAGGCTACCCTTCGACATGGACATAGTGATGAGGGACCACGCCAATCAAACCGTTGATCGCCGAATACACTCTGAAAACATCACTTTCGTCGATCCGTTCCACCCGATTATGTCTGGAATCAACACCTCCGCTTTCTCTGGGATCAACGGGGGCACGCACGTCGCCCTTTCAGGTCTGGACACAAGCCAAGTGAACTCCTACAACATTCCAATTATTTGCAGCGACGCCCCTCCCGGAGGAACCGAAGGCGGGAGGATTAGTGACGGTGGCACATTCCACACACTCATCACCGACCTTCAAAACCCGAGCCAGTCTTTGCTATCCACGTGCAACTATCAGCAAGGCGGGTTGATAGTCACAACAATCGACGTCGAAAATCCCAGCGTCTCAAAGCCTTACGGTGACTCTAACTTCCCCCTGCTGTCTAACTTGCTGGAATTCCACCTTACACCATACCCAGATGGATTTGAGATCGCTGGGGAGGGCTTCGAGATGACCATCAACGGCCAAGTTCAGCCACTCGACGTCCTTACTGCTGCGTACCAGAGAACCGCCATCCAGAGTAATGCTGCCTTGGAGTTCGGTTTCGAGTCAAATATCGAAGGATTGGTCGCCGATTGGGTCATCGAGTCCCCCAACAACGAAACGGTCACCGGCTGGGACGGCCAAACCCTTGGGGAAGATAACTGGCATGTCCATCAGAATGACTCCAGTGGCTCAGTCAGCACGACATTCTGCATACCCGACGCTAGTGCGGAGCTCGGGTGCAAGATTGACGCCGAGTGGAGGATCTGGCTCTTCCTCCACGACTCAGCCGGTCATACGCGGTTGACCAATGTCTCGGTGTACACCAACGACATAGCTTCTGACATCACGCCCCCTGTAGCTCAAATCGATATTCTCGAGGACGAAACCTATCAGGAGTTTGTGGAGTTCATCGGCTACCAGCAGACCCCCACCGGCAAGCAGGACAGCGATGGCAATTGGATAATGATAGATTCCCCCAAGTACAGGGTCAGGCTCTCCGACACCGGAACGACCGACATTCAGTTCTCAGCCGCAAACAGCAGCGACGTAGGCACAGGGATCAAGTCGTTCACTTGGACAATTAGCGGAGATGGTAACCAGGACCACGAAGTGATCCTTCCCAGCGGCCAAACCGAGTGGCACTACGTATTCAGGAATCTGACGCCAAACCAGAACCCGATAATGATTGAGCTGAGCGTGTCGGACATGAGGGGTCAAGACTCTCAGCCAACATTCAGGATTTTCTTCGATGTGGTCGGCGAGCTCTTCGGGGACGAGGAGCCCGAAGTCCAGATGGATTCTACATCCACCGCTGACGGACAGCCTTTCGACGCGCTTGATGCTGTCGACATCCTCAATCTAACTGGGAAGGTTGTCGATAACGACGCCGGAAGCGATTGCGATGTCACAGTCGAGGCCGTCCTTGACGACACTAGCATTTTGGATGCTTCACCGGCGGTAAAGACCACCCAGAAGGAGTTAGGCCGCTACGATTTCCAGAGTAACCTGTGTGACGGGGACACTTACGCCCTGTCTCTGAACATCTCCCACCTTTACTTGGAGCAAGATGGCAATTTGGGAGTGGTCCATATTAGAATCACGGAAGGGTCCTACGTCGTCGACGAGACAATCCAACTTTACACACTGCCTAGGGTGGTAGATCCATGCGTGGCAGATCCGTCCTCCTGCGAGGAATCGAGCGGAAACTCCCTACGCGTGGTTTTGGTAGGTGGAGTGGCATCAGTCGCCCTGATCCTGGTTGTTGTGATTACCCTGATGATCAGAAGGAGAGGATCTTCTCAGGTTGAGGACGCTGTTGAGAGCTTCGGTGGCGTTGAGCAAATGGATCCAGTGGAGGCCTACGTTCAGCAGCTGGTAGCCCAAGGATATGAAGAACAGATGGCTCGCCAATACGCCCAACAGTACTACGCACAGTACTACGACCAGCAGAAGGGGGGAGGCTGACCCTAGAAGGGCGTGCTTAACTCCCACTTGGCAGGTACCCTTTCTCCAGAATCTACAATTTGCCCCAGTCTCTCCTTGAAGGCTGGTGACCTTTTCGAAAGTATCGAGTTGTACAGCTTAGAACCTCTAATCTCATCGGAAATGCACACCTTGCCCACCGTGGTCTCCACGTCTAGTGCCCTATCTAGGTCAAAGGCATGCCTGTTTAGCCGATTAAGCAGTCCCATGGAAAGCTTGCTAATTGCGAAGTAGGAAGCAAGGATCAGAACGAACACTGTAGCTGATCCGAATGAGGAAGTTCCGAATGCAAACATTGCAGCGGATCCTAAAAGGAAAACTATTGGTGCCACGAACGTAAGCAGGAAGAATGTCTCGGAGATGGGCTTCCTGTTCTTCATCCTCCTGATAATGTCCCATCTCTCATCCTTCTGGTCTTGCGGCGCGAAAGCACCATCATCCTCCATCCGAGAAGCCCTTTCCACTACCACTTTAACTCTGATCTTACGCCTTTCTAGCTTCCTGTCGGAATCGTCTCCCTCGTTGCTCGATAGTAGCAGATCCAGCCTTTCTTCGCATTCTTCGAAGTATCCAAGTCTTACCAATATTGCCAACTGCTCGATTAGCGGCACGATGTCTTCAGGTGCGAAATCCAACCTTTCTTCCCACCATTCCAAGGCGTGCTCCAACATCCCAAGGTGTTCAGCAAGAATCTCCCCGCCGAGCCGCCAGGCTCTAGCATTCCCCGGATCTAGTGAAACCACCCTCCTGAGAGCCGACATGGCCTTTGCAGCCTGTGCCAGTTCCGGCATCCCCCGTCTTCCTTCGGACGAGTCAGTAATGGTCCATTGGGCTATTGCCATCCAAGCCTCAGTATTCGACTCATCAATTTGGACGACGTCTCTTGCTAGGGAGATTGCAAGACCCCTCTCTCCTCGCTCCTCTGCTTCAATGGCATCTAGCCAGAGCAACTCGGCGCTCTTGGTCACGATACGTGCATTGCCAATCCAATGAAGAATGCTCGGGTTGGCGCATCAACGCCTTCTTTTGCCCGAGCTCCTTCTGGTAGGGCCTCTGTTAGAGCTCCTCGGTTTGAAACGACTTCCTCTCTTCACAGCCCCCCTCTTCGTTCCGCCCCTTTCGAAACGCCCTTTTGTCGCCTTTGCACCACCTCTCCCACCTCGTCTAGCTTGGTGTTTTGGTGGATGATTACCTCGACGTCCGCCCCTAGAGCGACCCCGTCCAGCTCTGATGCGCGGGGCGATTTCTACAGGTGAACCAATGGCTGCAGATGAGTTAACCCCGTCCACCAAGGGGTGAACGTGAATCAGGGGGGCATCAACCGGACCAAGCACAGTATCGACCTTTCCGAGGATTCTACCTCCGGACACCCTGATGTTTGCACCGAGTTTAGGAGCACGGCCTTCGAAAGAAACGATTAGCCCTCCCTCGTGGGACGATCCCGTCACCCGGCCAGAGAAGCTCATGTTACCTATCCGGGCGACGCAGGTACATGAGTGCAGCGAAAACTGATGCCATAGCATAAAACGCCCCCACAGCAGGAATCGACCCTCCTTTCTCATCTCCTTCAGACTCGAGATGTTCCACTTGCTCGAACAAGAACGTAGTATTCACAAGGACCTTTTCGGAAACGCACATGTTTGATTGATCGCAGCCAATAACCGTGACAGATGTTTCGCCTGGTTCGAAATCTTTCAAATCAATCCACTGACTTTCCCAAGTGTTCCCTTGGACATGGATGCCATCGACCAGCTCCTCTCCTTCGACTGAAATTGTGAAAGTTACAGACTCCCCATCAGGGTCGCTGTACTGACCTGTGATTTTCCAAAGATCGTCTTGCCATTCTCCGGAATTCAATATGACCAAAGGCCTAGAACCCTGCTTGGTGATGCCCAAGTCATAGAGATGTTCCATGTAATTGCCCTCTGTATGGTATGCCCGAACCCATACAAGAACTGGCCCTGGTAGCATCTCAGATGAGGGGACATAGACCACTTGACACCAATCGTCACCCTCACACTGATCGACCATTGTCTGAGGGTCCAGTAGAATCTTCTCAACGCTTCTGGGCAATCCCTCTCGGACCAAACCAATCTCTACTGAGACATTTGACCAACCTTGAGATACCTGGAGGACGATTGGGTGGGGGTCGGAAAGTGATAGTTCTGGGGTCCCAATAGAAACCGGGACGCCGAAGCTCCAAGATCTATTTCCCGATGATTGCCCAGACGAATCGATAGAATGACACGAAACCTCCACCAATCCCTCCACAGTGACCCATAGTGAACGGTCAATACTCTGACTAATCTGACCTTTGTCACTGGTCATGCACTCAATCTCCAGACTAGATGCCCCCGACTCATCGGAAAACCACGATGATAGTTGAGCCCACGAAACCCACTTAGTTTGCCCTTCTTCTGCTACGGGGAACCATGTGCCATCCTCAGGAGCCTCTTCGGTCCATTTGGGAGGGGTGTCAATTGGAACAGGAGATGTGGTGAAGTCAGCGAAAATGTCCTCACCATAGGGCCAAGCCGCCCTTTCAAGGCTGGGAAACAAAGTGTAAGTGAGCCTGCCATCCTCATGCACCAGCAACTCGTGAGAGGAAGATTCGTCACCAAAACAGCTCCCTCTCGGCATTGTTGATCCACCACCGGGGTTGTCTTCATCCGGACCGACGTACCTCCCCTCGCACTCCTCCCAAATATCTAGCCTTAGGTCCGGCATTTGCGGGAACGTGAAATCAAGTCGCGCATTGCTCATATTGGATGAGTTGAAGGCTATTGTGAAGTCATTCGGATCAGTCAACCCGTCGATTTCGAGAGTCGCATTCAACCAAAGCACAACTCGGCACTCGTCTGCACCAAACGACTCATTCACTTCTGTGTCACAATCTCGTCCCGTCGCCGGAATTACGGGGATTTCGTAACAGTCTCCTTGGTTGAATCCTTGGCACTCTCTCTTCTCCAAGTGCCTAGGGGGGATACCATTGTATTCAGCAATCTCCATTCCTTGGTCTTTCCATGTGGTGTTCTTCCAGTCCACCCCCACTCCGCCTCTATGAGCTGCCCCGTCACGAATCCCAATTCTAGTGAGGCTGTGTTGGAGGCAGTCAGCCGCAATGAGAATCACCGCGCCTATCTCGTCAGTAGATAGCCAACCATCTCCTCCCGAAGGAACAATTCCTTCAAGGTAAGCGTCTAAGTCCTCCCTGATGTCATCAGCAAGAGTCCAGTTTATCCAGGCCTTTGCTTCGACCTGTGCAGTCTGCCAACCTTCGTCAACGCGAATGTCGAAGTTTGCTTGGTCATAGAGGAACATGTCTTCGAATGTAATGGAGCTGCATTGCTCCTCTATCGATCCCCCCCCTCCGAATTGCTCACGCCGCTGTTCAACCTCGTCCAAAGAGGGACCAGGTGATTGTAGAGGAAAGAGCGAGAACAACATGATGGATGTCAGGGTGAGGGCAAGTGCCGAGGCTGTCCGAACTCCGTTCAATGAACTACTGGTCATTAGCAGGGACATGATTCTATCGCAGGAAATATTGAGATTTAGGGTACCCAAAATTAAAAGGTACTTGTTTTTTCGAAAATTTATGGCGCCCGAAATGAAAATGCATCAATCGATTACAATGATAATTACTTTCTTCGTTCTTCTATCAATGAATTCTGGTTGTCTAGGTTCGGATGAGGATGAAATCATTAGAATCGCCTTCAAGACTCAAGATGACTATGAAGACGCTGAAGCCAATCCTCAGGCCCTAGCAGACTTCGTCGCACAGCAATCAGGATGGGATGTGGAAATCTATCCTATTTCCAGTGACATTGCCGCGATTGAGGCATTGAGATTCGGCCATGCAGACATAGCATTCCTAGACGGTGGCTCTGCCTGGTTGTCTTGGCAGCAACACGGCTTCGACGCTATTCTCGCCGACAAGAAATCAGACGGATCAACCTTCTATCTTGCAGCTGCTTGGGTTCTAGCCGATAGCGATATCCAGTCTCTCGATGATTTGGAAGGGCATGACTCCTGCCATACTGGGTGGCTGAAATCTGCAGGCATGCTCATGCCTATGGGTTACATGATAGCCAATGGAATCGTCGATATTTCAGGCGATAAAGAGGACATCGACAGCCTTAGGACCACAATTGAGAACCACTTCGGCAATGCCACCATTCCATCCAGCGGGGACACCTACTACGGATATGGCGGGGCATTCAGATGTATGACGGAGGGGAAGGGCGACGTCGCCTTTGCTAAGACAAGCTCCTTTGAGGATCACTGTGAGGGTAATGATTGGTGCCTCGATAGATCCAAGTACAGAATGCTGGAACCGAACTTTGGAAAGGTCCCTAGTCACCCAGTGATGCTGAATCCGGAACAGGTGAGCCCCCAAAAGGCAGCAGTGATCACTGCGGCCCTTCTAGCATTGAATACAAACTCCGACAGTCAACCAATACTGCACTCAGTCCTCAATTCTGACGGTCTCGTGGCCGTGGATACTGAGAGTCATTTGGGATCATACGGTACAGCCATCAGTAGTATACCTGGAATAGAGGCATACTTTGAGGAAAAGTACGACGGATGATGGAGAATCTATGCCTCGAACCGTCCTTGACGTCTCGGGGGTTGACATAGGATTCGTTGAATCCCACCCACTAATTGAGGACGTGACTCTTCATATCAGTCCGGGTGAAATCGTTGGTGTCATCGGCCGCTCTGGAATGGGAAAGACGACCCTAATGAGAACCATAGCAGGTTTGACTCCCTCTTTATCCGGCAACATCCTCTTCGATGGAATGCCCCTTTCATCGGCCAATCGAGGTTCCATAGGGTTGATTCCACAAAAGCTTGGACTAGTGCGTCACCAGTCGGTGGGCTACAACGTCCTAATGGGTGCGCTTCCAAGAGCGAGCTTCGTTCAGACGCTATTTTCGATACCATCCAGAGAGATGCGTGACGCGACTAGGGAGGCTATCCACGCTGTGGGCCTTCACGACAAATCGTTAGAGTCCGTGAATAAACTATCTGGAGGACAGCAGCGTCGTGTGGCCATTGCCCGCTCCATGGTCCAGTCTCCTAAAATGCTCCTAGCCGACGAATGCCTAGGTGAACTCGACGCTGACACTGCTCGTGAGATTATTGATCTACTGAGGGGGCTGGCTGAGGTTCAAAGGTCCGCCATATTGATTGTGGATCATAATCCAGTCAGGGCCCGTACGTTCTGTGATCGCCTATTGGAACTCCGAGGCAAGAAGTTACTGCCAATGAGTGACGATGAGATTCCAGACCAGCTCAGTCTTCCTCAACTGGGGGGGGAGTAAATTGAGCGTTTTCAAACGTATCTTTCAGGCAATCGCCAAGCGAACTCTTCTCAAGGTCACTTTGGTTTTCATGCTTTTCTCCATTCTCACAATCGCACATCTGCAGATTTCCATTTCGAGGATTGGTGAGGCAGCAACCAATCTTCTAGTAATATGGGGTGAGGCATGGCCACCTGATTTCTCAGTTCTCACCAATAGGGCGTCTTGGGCTCATCCTCCCTGCGAATCGAGTATCGATTGGGTTTGCAGCCCAGCCATCGTTGGGATGGTACAGACTATCGAGATAGCCTTCCTAGCCACGGTTTTTGGAATGGCCCTTTCACTTCCGTTAGCCGCCATGTCGGCGACCAACCTGTCCCCAAAGTGGCTCGCTCAGGTGATTAGGCAGGTCCTTGCTGCCCTACGTGTGGTTCCTTCCCTGATATGGGCCCTGATTTTTGTAATTCTAGTTGGCATAGGCCCCCTTGCGGGTGTTCTTGCAATGACCATATACACCGTGGGCTATCTTGGAAAGCTTCAGTATGAGGCCCTAGAGGGCGTTAGCCGGGAACCTCTGGAGGTTGCCCGGGCCATGGGACTACCTCGGTGGCAGACTGCTCGCTACTTCGCAATCCCCGAGGCCAGCAACTCCCTGATTAGCCAGATGTTGTTCATGTTTGAGTACAATGTTCGTCATGGTTCAGTAGTCGGGCTCGTAGGAGCCGGTGGAATTGGCTGGTACATGCAATACTACCTTGAGCCATTCAAGCTGTATGATAGGGTGCTCGCACTGATACTGGTGATGTATGTTTCTGTGATTCTGATCGACCAGTTATCACTCCAAATTAGAAGGGGGTTTATTGAGGAGGATGAGCGTGTCCAAAGACCCAGGTGGAGAGAGGTCTTCCTCCCCTTTTCAACGGGAAAGGGAGACTAGGAACTGTCATCTCCGACTATTCTGATCGACCCATCCTCGTAGAAGATCTGAATCTTGTCACGGACCTTGAAGGTCAGTGCGGCTAGTGCCTCGTAAACCTCCTTCTCTTCGACCTTGAACGCTTCAGCCGCACGCTTAGTGGACCATGGAACCTCCACGAAGTCTGATGCTGAGATCCACTTCAGTAGCCGGAGCTCGAAGTCTGTGAGGTCTTCTGTTACCATCCTATCTCTCGGATGGAGCACAGGCAATCAACCCTGCCCCCTCATTGGTTGTCGTAGGACTCCACCATTAGCCTGATTGCCTCCTCGACACCAAGCTCTCCGTCCAGCAGGCTTCCCAGGGAATGGAGGAATGGGGTTTGATGCCCCAAATCTTCCGATCTCCTGAGGAACATCTGCGTTGCGCGCACTCCTTCGGCTACCATGTGCATCTCGTTCAGAGCCTTCTCGAGGCTCTTACCTGAGCCTAGCTTCTCCCCGAGAGTACGGTTTCGGCTACGAGGGCTGGTTGCGGTCACGTACAAGTCCCCTATTCCTGCTGGTCCGAAAGCCGTCTTTGGATCGGCACCCATAGCGCCCAGAAGTCCAATTCCTTCACTGTACCCGGACAACACCAGAGCCGCCTTCAGATTGTCACCTCCGATTGATTCCTTCAGTCCGTCCACTAAGCCACAGGCAAGAGCAACACAGTTTTTGTACGCGCCCCAGAGCTCAGCACCTAGCGGATCCTCAGCTGGAGTGAGAAATAGTGAATTGGTGGACAGCCTCCCTGATATCCTCTCGGCCACGCTCCTGTCGTGGCAGGCCACAAGTGCGTTTGTTATCACGCCCCGTGCAACTTCAGGAGCTATAGTTGGCCCTGTCATGACTACCACTGGATTGGAAAGACCAGCCTCGGACAGCCTCCTTTCGATTGCATCGGAAATCATTCCCGAACCGCCCTCCTCGGGTGGGGCCAATCCCTTGGCGAGGTCAATCAAT
>Ga0066862_10000593_pt1 | contig 14473 bp, 12 predicted proteins | sample ETN02SmetaG_FD_66431 | JGI IMG/M metagenome (GOLD analysis project Ga0066862, IMG submission 66431) | Marine microbial and viral communities from oxygen minimum zone, Eastern Pacific Ocean - ETNP2014F10-02SV255 | ecosystem: Environmental > Aquatic > Marine > Oceanic ... | reverse complement strand
TGGGAAGATGCCTATGAAGGAGAGTTTGTTGCTGGTGGTGGAGATCACCCGCTCGTAGTTTCTTATGCTTCAAGTCCACCCGCTGAAGTGATTTATTCTGAAACTCCTATTAGCAGTCCTCCCACTGGCGTGCTAACTGACACTTGCTTTCGTCAAATTGAATTTGCCGGGATCGTAAATGGAACAAATAATCAAGAAAGTGCTAAAGCGCTAGTTGATTTTATGCTTTCGGAAAGGTTTCAAGAAGATATACCGAATTCAATGTTGATGTTTCCCGCTTCGGTTAATGCAGAGTTGCCTCAAATATTTAGTGAGTTTGCTGAAGTTATTGAGACTCCGTACATGCTCGCTCCAGAATTTATAGAAGAGAATCGAAACGATTGGACTGAACGGTGGACTGAGATAGTGCTTCGATGACTCTTGTGAAAAAACTTAGGTGGGCAGTTTTAGCTGCTATACCTGTTCTGTTCATCGGGGCTTTCTTTTACTGGCCACTAATCAAAATTTTCAGCCACGCCCTAGGTGGTGAAGAAATAGAAGATTTCAAATCCCTGCTTTTTAGTGGTTCGTTTCACCAGATTGCTTGGTTTACTGTATGGCAAGCCTTCCTATCAACTGTATTAACGATGGTCTTAGCGCTTCCAACTGCATATTTGATGGCAAGGTTTTCATTTCGAGGACGGAGAATATTTCAGATTGTTACGACTGTTCCTTTTGTATTGCCGACAGTGGTAGTGGCTGGAGCATTTACCGCCTTGTTCGAAAGATTTGGGTTAGACGAAGGATCTTTCCGACTTCGTCATACGGTTTGGGCGCTGCTTGCTGCTCATGTGTTCTTTAACTTGGCTATAGCTATAAGGACAGTGAGTTCATTTTGGTCAGGCCTAGACCCAAGAATCGAAGAACAAGCGAAACTTTTAGGGGCCACTCCATGGCATATCTTTAGAAAAATCACATTTCCGAGACTTGTTCCTGCTCTGACAGCTGCATCTTCAATTGTGTTTTTATTCTGCTTAACTTCATTCGGAGTAGTTCTTCTTTTGGCTGGGCCGACACGAGCCACAATAGAGACAGAAATTTGGAGACAAGCGATTTGGAGAGGGGACATAGCAACTGCTTCTTCTCTAGCAGTTATTCAATTGGTTGCTGTTTTAGTCATGGTCCTTCTAATGAATTACCTACAAAGACGTCAAGCTGTTGTTGAAAACAGGATGGACTTTGTCTACGAAAAAGCACCAAGAAAGCTTTTAGCAGGAAACATTTTCTTCCTGTTCATGATGATAGGCCTGCCAATCATCATTCTTTTTGAAAGCTCTTTAACGGTAGGAGACGGGTATTCATTTCAGAATTTCGCATCACTAGCGGATCGTGTCACGTTGGTCCCAGTGTCTGCGATAACAGCTTTGAAAAACTCATTACTTTTTGCCGTTATTGCGACTATCTTCGCTTCGCTTCTTGGTTGTATAGCTTCATTTGTTGTCGTCCATGGTCGCCGGTGGATTTCTAATTTGTTTGATATGAGCATGATGTTTCCCCTAGGAATATCAGCTGTTGTCCTAGGATTCGGAATGCTTATTGCCTTGGATACTCCGCCTTTAGACCTTCGATCTTCTTGGATCTTGGTGCCAATAGCTCATTCACTCTTAGGAATCCCGTTCGTGATGCGTACAGTGATTCCCACTTTACGGCGCATTGACCCTTCCTTACGGGAGTCCGCAACCTTGTTGGGGGCCTCTCCGCGACAAGTAAGTAGACATATTGATTTCCCCATAGCGCTTAGAGCACTCAGTGTGGGAGCAGCATTTGCGTTTGCTATTTCTATTGGGGAGTTCGGGGCCACTTCTTTTCTTCCTCGAAACCCAGACCGTCTTACTGCCCCTTTAGTTCTCTTTCGTTTGCTAGGAGCTCCCGGAGAAACTTTACGCGGTCAAGCCATGGCTTTAGCAGTGGTGTTAATGACAATTACAGCTTTGGCGGTCATACTCGTTGAAAGTTCGTTTTTTAAAAAGGAAACAATTAGGAGCGATTTCTAATGTTGAAAGTTCAGAACATAAAAGTTTCTTTTGATGGAATCCAAGTCTTGGATGAATGCGCCCTTGAAGTTGGAGAAAGAGAAATCGTAGTACTGCTTGGTCCCTCTGGATGTGGGAAAAGTACGTTATTGAGGACAGTAGCCGGTTTAGAGAATCTAGAAACTGGGAAAATTTTGTGGAACGAAGAAGATATGACAACGGTTCCTCCCCATAAGCGAGGTTTTGGGTTGATGTTTCAAAACCATGCTCTTTTCCCACATCGGAATGTTGAGGAGAATATTGACTTTGGTTTACAAATTCTTCAATTAAATAGAACTGAGCGCCAGCAAAGAGTTAAAGACTTGTTGAACATGGTTGGTTTAGAAAAATTTGAAAAAAGAGAAATAGGAGGCTTGTCTGGAGGAGAAGCTCAAAGAGTTGCTCTTGCTAGATCACTCGCACCTAAACCACGACTTCTCATGCTGGATGAACCCATGGCTTCACTTGATCGTGCACTTCGCGATCGGTTATTAATTGACATATCAAATCTTTTGAGAGATTTGAATCAAGCAGCAATTTACGTAACTCATGACCATGACGAAGCTTTTTCGATAGCTGATCGGATTGCAATTATGCATGAAGGAAAAATTGAGAGAATAGGTACCCCAAATGAAGTTTGGTTGGACCCTGGCTCTGAAATTGCAGCTCAGTGTATTGGTCATGAAAATTTCGTGAATCTCGACAGTTCTGGTAATTCTGCATTAGGGAAGCTTGGGTCTGGACCCGGCACAGTTCTGATTCGAGAAGATGGAATTTCTATAGTTTCAGAAAGCACAGAAATAGTAGGTGAGGTGAAGTCAGCCACATTTCATGCCGGCTTAACCTTTATTAAGGTTCAGGTTGGAGATCTTCAACTTTCAACTTCTACAGCAACGCCAGTAAAAATATCGGATCAGATAAATCTGGAAATTCTAAAAACTGCAGTAGTCCCGTTACGTTAAAGAAATAGTTGCTTAAGCTTTTCTCTATCTACTTTCCCCATAGCATTCCGTGGTAACGAAGTAACTGTTTTGATTTCTTCGGGAACTTTATAGTGCGCCAATTGCTTGTTCAATTGTGCAGGCAATTCAGGGATGTCAAAGTCTTCCTGCACGATAATGGCGGCACAAACGCGTTCTCCCAGTCGTTCATCAGGTACGCCAATGACAGCAGCTTCAGTAATAGACGAAAAGGAGAGAAGCACCCTTTCAATTTCTGCAGGATAGATATTTGCTCCGCCACGAACGACTAGATCGCTAAGTCTTCCTACGATAGTTAGGTGGTTATCTTCATCTTTTGAACCGATATCTCCTGTATGAAGCATGTTTCCCCTTAACGCCTCCATTGTTTCTTCAGGCTTTCCCCAGTATCCAAGCATTGGTGACCACACTTCTCGCCACGGCCCTTCTTTACGTGGGGAGATGCAAATTTCTCCTACTTCGCCGGTTGGAACCTCTTTCCCATCTTCGTCAAAGATCCTTATTTCCAAAGGATCAAGTGCATGTCCCGCTCCGTTTGAAACGCTCTTTCGCTCATGTCTTAGGCGTGTCACCCCAGAAGGCGCTTCTGAAAGTCCATAACCAACAGTGCATGGGAAGCCGAACTTCGTCTGCCATTCATCTCTAAGTTCTTGTGGAGTGTGGCTAGCCCCGATGACCACACGATCGAGGGAGGAAAGATCTTCAGATTTGACGGCAGCTGAATGCACAAGGTCGTATGCCTGTGTAGGAACGAGCAGCAGATTGTTCACCTCAGCGTTACGAATTTGTTCTGCCATCCCTGCAGCAGGAGATGGATTCAAAATAACTGATGTTGTTCCACGCATAAGAGAGAAGAGAGGACCAATGACCAAAATATTTAAGACCGTTAAAGATAGTGCAGTTCCAGTTCTTTCATTCGCTGTTGGCGGATAGAGAGATCTGCTTGAAACTCCAGGCCAGAGAAGATTGTGTTGGCTGTGAACTGCTCCTTTAGGGCGTCCACTTGTTCCACTCGTGTATGCGATGGCTGCCGGAGAGTGCGGATTCACTTCTCTTTTTGGCTCTTCACCAGCGGAATTAAAGAGATCAATCCAATCTGCTTCATTTGACTTGATGACAATAGTCTTGCAACTCTTTGACACATAGTTTTGTTCAGTAACAAAGAGAGACGCATCGCAATCTTGGAGAATCCACTCGGCTTCATCTTGACTGAGATTCGAATTAGCCCCGACCCAGATAGCTCCAAGTCGTTGTGTGGCTAAGAAAATTTCAACTGGAATCGTGCTATTTGAGAGCTGTACGACTACACGGCAGCCAGTAGAACACCCTTGACTTAAGAGCCATCCCGCAACTAAAGAAACACGGGATTCAAGTTCAAACCAACTAATTGCTACTTCTTGATGCTGTAAAGCAATTTTTTCTGGGTGTTCAGAAACACCGTAATCAAGAATGTCTGTTGTGCTCCAAGGACCTTCTGGAGCAGGTAAAGGGTCTTCTCGAATTAATAAACCGCGAGTATCAACTCGAAGGGTTTCTTTTGTCATCGGAGTTGATGCCAGAGCATTCTTTCTTCAGCTTCTGGATCAAACAAAAGAGAACATTCATCGTCAAAGTTCATTACGGTTCTGGTTTCAGAGTCGTAAATTGGCCATTCTCCAAGTCTTTCAGTTGAAGGATCACCAACTTTTATGAAAGTCGCCCATGCATCGTGCATGATACGGGCAAGAGCATCAGGTCGTGGCCCGTCCCCAATAAAGAGAGTTACTCCAGGTCTATCTAAGACATTGAAGGTGAAAGGTATCTCTAGCGCGTGTGCTGCTCCCAACTGCCCGTCAAATGCTGTGGAATCCCAAGAAAACTTGTACATAAAGGTCTTGGAATCAAAAGCTTCACGAGATTCTGCAACTCTCACTGCGGGTATTCGAAAAACCCAATCGGAAGAAATAGCGCACCCGAGCCAACCTGGCTCAACTTCGCCGAGACGTTTCTTGTAAACACTTTTGAAGTTCTCTGAATTTTTGGTGATTCGTTGTATGTATCTCTCAGTAGTTTCGTCATCAAAACTTGTTATTCCCCAAAGAGACATTTCATCCTCATTAGTGCCGATCAAAAGAGGGATATGGGATCCAGCACTTTCACTAATTAGTTCAGATGGGGGAAGCGGAAGAACCTCACCTCCCCAAGAAGGGTAAAAAGCATCAACACCGAAGTCTCTATTTCCATCATTGTCAATTACGCGGTGCTGCGCTTCAAGAATTTTAGAAACAGGGAGCGATCGAAGCTCTTCTAAGCTTGGGTTATCAAGTTCAGCAAGAAAATTGTCAGCTATTGCTGAAGAATCTTCCGGACTATGTATATGGTGTGCAGCCCCACTTTGGGCAATCGCTTGATGAAATAGACCATCAGTGACAGGAGAAGCTAATAGATTACAGACGCTAAAAGCTCCAGCTGACTCACCTCCAATAGTTACTTTTTCCGGATCTCCTCCAAATACGGAAATATTTTCTTGAACCCATTCCAGCGCCGCTATTTGGTCCATGGTCCCATGTAAGCCTGAAGAAGTAAGAGTATTTTCTTGAGGAAAACTTGAAGCGAGATTACAGAAACCTAAAGCTCCTAAGCGATAGTTGATCGAGACGGTGACGATGTCGTGGTTGGCTGCGAAAGAAGTTCCGTCATACCAAGGGATAGCTCCCTGACCAGAAAGGTATCCGCCACCATGGATCCATACGTAAACCGGACGCTTTTTGTTGTCTGCATTTGGGGTTGTCACATTAAGCATTAAACAATCTTCGTCCCAAGGGACAGGTATACGATTCGTAAGTCCTTCGCCAGGAAGTTGAGGGGCGGCTTTCCCTGGTCGTTGAGCATCACGTATTCCGTCCCAGGGAATAGGTGATTGCGGAGGAGCAAACCTTAACTCTCCGGTCGGAGGGGCGGCATAGGGAATATCAAAAAAAGATTGAACTCCATGTCTATTGCGTCCTTTAAGTGCACCTGAATGGATCTCTACTATTGGATCTTCTTGAGAGGTGAGTGACATCAGACTTTAAGGACCAAGGCTTCGCCTTGGCCTCCTCCGCCACATAGAGCTGCAGCACCAAGTCCGCCGCCTTGTCGTTTCAATTCAAGAGCAAGTGTTAAAGCAACCCGTGTACCAGACATGCCAATCGGATGTCCCAAAGCAATAGCGCCCCCGTTCACGTTCACGATGTCCTCTGGGACTCCTAGATCTTGAGTTGATGCAAGTGCGACTGCAGCGAAAGCCTCGTTAATCTCAAAAAGTTCGAGATCAGAAAGGTTTAGATCAGTATTTTGTAAAGATTTTTTGATGGCGTTAGAAGGCTGGAAAAGCAGACTCGTATCGGGTCCTGCTACTTGTCCGTGTGAAACGATTTCAGCCAAAGGCTCAACTCCTAAAGAATCTGCATGATCCAAAGTAGTGACGATGACCGCCGCAGCACCATCAGATATTTGTGAAGCGTTACCCGCAGTGATATTTCCGTTAGCTTCAAAAGCAGGAGCGAGTCGTCCAAGAGAAGCCACATCTATATCTGAGCGAATACCTTCATCTTCTGCAACTACGAAGTCATCGCCATTCCTTGAAGGAATTGAAACTGGTGTGATCTCATCTACAAATAAGCCATCTTTTTGTGCTTTAGCAGCACGTTCATGAGATTGGGCAGAGAATGTATCTTGTGCTTCTCTACTTAAGTTGAGTTCTTGTGCGTAACGTTCAGTTGCTTCTCCCATTGCACAATGCTCAATAGTGCAAGTTAAACCATCAAACATCATTGAATCGACGATGGTTCCATCTCCAATGCGATACCCCGAACGTGATTTCATCAATAGATGAGGAGCTTTACTCATTGATTCCATACCTCCTGCTACCACTACTTTTGCTTCCCCGAGACGAATCATTTGGGTAGCTAAGTGAATGGCGTGCATTCCTGAAAGACAGGCCCGGTTGAGAAGAGTAGAAGGCGCAGTTAATGGAATTCCAGCATCTGCAGCTGCACGTCTTGCGGGCACTTGTCCAATTCCGGCACTGATCACATTTCCCAAGTAGGTAAAGTCCACTTGTTCGCCGCTTAGTCCAGCCCTATCTAAGGCAGCATCAATAGCGATCGACCCAAGGCTTGTTGCAGTTTGGCCCGAAAGAGCGCCTTGTAAGCGCCCAATTGGTGTTCGAGCACCACTAAGGATCACAATCGGGGACACAGAAACTCCTGAAATTTAAAACATCTATGGTCTATTAAGTACTTTGATTACTCTAACTGCCGTTCAGGCTTCTTGTTTATAGAAGAGCGTTGCGGACACTGTTATCTATTCACCCTTGGTAGAGAGTAAGGGAGTCGTAGAGGACTGAAGGGACTTCCACTCCTTGAACATGGATAGCAATTTGCGAAGCTACAAGAGTTCCTTTCTTATGTTCACGAGCCTCTTTCAAGCGGCTTCTTGCTTGAAGCACTGATCCAGAGGGTACGGGAGCTAGAAACCGCAGACCGTCAGCCCCGTAGTTCACAGCATTCCGGAATCCAGTTATACGGACTTTGTCATTCCAACTTATAGAAGCCACCAAGCTCAAGGTGAAGAAACCATGGGCAATAGGGCCACCAAATGGGCTTTCTGTCTTTGCTCTTTCAACGTCAACGTGTATCCACTGATGATCACCCGTTAATTCTGCAAAAGCATTGATCTTTTCTTGAGTCATTTCAAACTCTGGGCCCCAGCCGCTCCACTCTTCAGTAGCTGCAGCTAGTAGGCCTTCAATGTCATCAAAAGCTATTTCAATCATGTTGCTCACACTCCAGTTATATTCTTATTCCTCTACCGTGGTCGCAAAACTATCCGCCCGTCAAGGCGGGCGAGCATATCCGCCTCTAGAGTTTGATGAAGAGAAATAGTGAAGGGAAAAATAAGCGTGAAAGAATCACCAGTTGACGAGCATTATCAAGCAGCTTGGGATGAGTTGACTGGGCCTGGCGCCCCTTTCGCTTGGTCAGTTAATGAAGTAAGAGGTGTGCCTACACGGGTTTACGATGCTGCTCCACCAAATATGGCTTTAGTGTGGGCGGCTTCTCTCGCTTACGCAGAAAATGATTATCTCATTTATGGCGATGAACGTATGACCTACGGAGAGGCACATGAAGTAGTAGATGCATTAGCCGTATACCTCCTATCTGTAGGAGTGGGACATGGAGATCGAGTCGCCTTATCTATGAGGAATTACCCAGAATGGGCGTTGGCTTACTGGGCTACTTTAAAGATTGGTGCTGCTGTAGTGGGCATGAATGCTTGGTGGACCGGACCAGAAATGGAATTTGGGCTTTCAGATAGCACTCCGAAAGTTTTGATAGCGGATCAAGAGCGTCTTGAGAGAGTGCACTCAGAGTTAGAAGGACTAAGAGAAAATAATCAACTCCACATCATCGGTGTACGAGTAGAAGGAGATCTTCCTGACGATGCAATTCACTGGGAAAACGCGATACAGAAAGCAGCTGAACTGCCTCCACTTCCTGAAATCGCCATTAGCCCCGAAGATGACATTTGCATTTTTTACACCTCTGGGACTACTGGTCGACCAAAGGGAGCGGTCCTAACTCATCGCGGAGCAGTCTCCAATCTTTTGAATCTTGGATTCTGGAATACAGTAAGCCTTACAGCCGGGGCCAAAGCAGTTGCAGCAGGAGAAAACCCCTCCGGGTCGGATAAACAACCCGGAGAATCTAACCCAGGTTCTGTTCTCGCCGTTCCTCTGTTTCATGTGACTGGCTGTAATTGTTGCTTACACCCGGTTACTGCTCAGGGAGGTCAACTGATTCTCATGTATCGATGGGATGCCGGAGTAGCTCTTGAACTTATAGAGAAAGAAAGACCGTCAACGTTTACTGGTGTTCCTACTATGGCCAGAGAGTTGATTAATCATCCAGACTTTGAAAAAAGAGACACCTCAAGCCTTAGTCATCTAGGAGGTGGAGGAGCTGCTGTGCAACCTGACCTCGTGCATAAGATTGAAAAAAAGATTGAAGGTCGTCCTTCAACTGGGTATGGGCTCACTGAAGTTAATGGTGTGATAGCGATGAACTCTGCTCATTTCTTTACTGCCAAACCTGAATCTACTGGGCCTGTTGTTCCTATTCTTGAATCACGAATAGTGGGTGAAGACGGAAAGGATCAGGGAGCAGGCCAGTTAGGAGAATTATGGGTTAGGGGAGGAAATGTGTTTCGTGGCTACCTAAACCGGCCCGAAGCAAATGAAGAAATCCTTACTGATGGTTGGTTCCATACCGGTGATATCGGGTATCTCGACGAAGACGGGTTCCTTTTTCTTGTAGATAGAGCGAAGGACATGGTTTTACGAGGCGGAGAGAACGTTTATTCAGCTGAAGTGGAAGCGGCAATTTACGAGCACCCCTCTGTAGCTGAAGCAGCAGTATTTGCTGTACCTGATGAACGACTTGGCGAAGCCGTTGGAGTAGCAATTGTTCGTTTGCCTGGCGCTGAATTAACTGCCAAAGAGCTTCAAGACCATGTGCGCACATTAATAGCATCGTTTAAAGCTCCGGAACATATTTGGTTTAGCGAAGAAGCATTGCCGCGCAACGCAAATGGGAAATTTCTTAAGCGAGAGTTGCGTGAAACTTTAATAGGAACACCAACAGAGTAAATAGATGAATGCACAGTATTGGGCACAAATAGAACGACAAAAGTTGTGCGACCTATTCGAAGAAGTAGGCCCTGAAGCATCAACTTTATGTGAAGGATGGTCTACCGCTCATTTGGCCGCTCACCTAGTTCTAAGAGAACGTAAACCGCTAGCGGCTCTTGGAATAATATTTGGGGGAGCGTTCGCTCGTCACACAGAAAAAACTACAAAGCGACTAGCTGCAAAGCCTTTCGAAGATTTAATTAGAAAATTGAGAAAAGGTCCACCGTTACTTCTGAAAAGAATCGACGGGCAAATGAATGTTCTCGAATACACCATTCATCATGAAGACGTTCGACGAACTATAGGAGAATGGGAAGAGCGAAAAGGCCTCGACGAACTTCAAGAAATTATTTGGAAAATCCAAAAGCGATCTGCACATTTAATGGCACGAAAACTTGAAGATATTGATCTGACTTTGAGCAGGCCATCAGGCGAAACAGCCCGTATCAGTGAATCTGGTCGGCAAGTCACTCTGACCGGAGAACCTATAGAACTCGCAATGTTCATGACTGGGCGACGCGACAAAGCTTTGGTAGAAATTTCAGGAGATGGCTCTGCAGTCAGAGAGATGAGATCAGGGAATTTAGGTTACTGATGTTCTATGAACTTGAAGAGACTTGTTCCATAGCTTCTGGACGTCCATTAATTATTCCATCTGCGCCCATAGATACAAGCTCGAGATAATATTCATAATTTTCTTGCGTGGTGTCACTCATCCAAACCCACACATCAACACCTGCGGTTTTTGCAGCTTCAAAAAAGCTAGGAACTAGAACTTCAACTTCACCATAAAACGGAGGAACTTGAACCACTGCATGATCTCCGAGGGGTTCTCCGTTGAGAACCCAAGCAACCATTTCATCTGTTCCGGGGCTAGTGGCAATATCAGGCCCAGCGGCTTGTTTGAATTCTGCAATAATATCCGAAGAAAAAGAAGCCACAATTACAGAATCATGCCGATCAAGCGCTTCAATATTCGAGATCAAAGCAGTGATAGCTTCTGAAGCAAGGGCACCTTCATCTTTTATCTCAATATCCAACGGCATTTCCGGAAACGCTGAAGCGATGTCAAAAAAAGTTTCGATGCGAAAATCTTCTGAAGTGAAACCATCTGGGGGAGAGGTGTCACCAGTACGTACACCTCGCAACGGGTAGTCTCCTTCACCGAGATCACGACAAGGCCAGCAAGTAGGGGACCACCACCAAGCGTTATCCAAGAGTTGCAATTCAGCAACAGTCATTTCAGAGACCGTCCCCGAGACTCCAGTGTTTCCATCAACAGTTTCATCATGATGCACTACTAAAACCCCATCGGCAGTAATACGAACATCCATCTCTAATATGTCAGCGCCCTCGGTTACTGCTTGCTGAAAGGCATACATCGTTGAGTGTGGATAATCCTGATCCCCTCCTGCGTGCGCAATATTCAACGGATATGGGGCATCAAGTAAATCTGAGATAGAGGGTGGTTTAGGGGCGAGCGTTGTTGTGGTTGTAGTTGTGCTCGTGGTGGTTGTAGTTGTGCTCGTGGTGGTTGTAGTTGTGCTTGTAGTTGTTGTTTGCTTGGCAGGAGTGGGTGTGGACTCCTCGCTGTTACCGCAAGAACTAAGAATTGCCAGAAAAAGAATTTGAGTAAGGAACAATCTTTTCATTGGCACTGTTAAGAAGTCTTGGTTAGCCCACTACTACAGTTGCAGTCATATCAGGATGAAGAAAACAAAAGAAAGTAAATGACCCTGATTCACTGGTATCTAGCTGGTAGTTGTCTCCAGGACTAAGCAACCCAGAGTCAAAAGCATTCAAATCTGGAGCGTCAGGAGTACCAGCGCTGACTGTATGAGGTACTGAATCGCTGTTGTTGAAGAAGACGCTCTGCCCGACCTCTACTTCAATGATCGGGTCAAAAGCAAAGTTTGTAATCAAAGACTGTTGCGCTCCTTCAGGAAAGTCTGAACCTTTAATAAGTCGATCTTCCGCAATGCTGTCCTTGTTACCAAGCGGGGCAATAGATGGATTCCACATTGAAAAGACACCCAATTGACTGTCATGTTCAGGCACAACCCATGCGTGAAGCATCCAGCCGATGGCATCATTCCAATTCCCCCCAGAATTTATACACTCCTGTTTCGTTACGAACGAATCAGACCCAGTGTTTTTCCCGCGACAGATATTGAAATGGGCATGCCAGTTATCTAAGTCAGATGCAAATGCTTCTGGATGGCTCACACCAAACGCCGAAGGAGGAAGAATGAAAGCAGTACCCGTAAGCCTTAGTGGAGGACCTTCCCATACTCCATTCCTACAGCGACCTAACGCACCTTGATGAAGAGAACCATCGGCAGGAGCATAAATGAGAATTTCAGGCTTAGCGGGATCAAAAACTCCATCACTAACAAATTCCGGACTATAAAAATGTGAACCCATGTTTGGAGTTTGAATCTGATCTGAAACAAAACCACTACTACACGCAGTATTCACGTCTGTATGACGCAACGCAAAAGCTGACAAAGTATTTAGTTGTGTTACAAGATCCGCTAACTCTCCTTCTGACATGTTCAATTCTTGAGGGATTGTTTCTCCACTGTTATGCAGTTCGACTAAATCAAGATAAGAGCAAGGAAGAGATGGTTCGTCACAACGGGTTTGCGTGCCGACTGGTCCCTCTATAAGGGTGGGAACAACTCCACTAGAAGTTTCACGAAACACGTAACGGGTATAACCAGGGGCCCCACCAGCTTTAGGATTTAAATCCGAAGGAATGAGATACGCAGAATCAACTTGGCTAAATGAAGCAGCTTGAGCAATATATTCCTCAAGCTGCTGAGCGTTCTTGACGGCGTCCGGGTTAATTGTGGTAGTTGTTGCGGGTGCTTGGGTTGTTGCGGGTGCTTGGGTTGTTGCGGGTGCTTGGGTTGTTGCGGGTGCTTGGGTTGTTGCGGGTGCAAGACTCTCGGGGTCTCCATTTGTTGACGCAGTACAAGCAGCGGCGAAGGAAGAGAGAATAAGGGCGCAAATCAGCAAAAGACTTTTCTTAGACATGATTTTAGTTTAGAGCAAATTTTGAACTGTCGGGATATTGAATGAATTTAGGTTTAACCTTTAAATATGAGAAAAAAGATACTTATCAGTGCCCTGCTTGTTGTTATCGCCGCAATAGTCGCAATTTGGTTCTTTCTATTCAAGGATGATGCACCTCCACCCCCTGATGCTCAGTCCGCTGCTGCAGTTGCTGAAGCCGCCCAAACCACCACAACTATTCCATCTACTACAAGTGGAGATTCAACAACCACTACTCAAGTTGTAGCCACAACTACTGAAGCAGAGATAGGTATTGAAGGATCTTGGATGGTAGATACCACAATCGGGTCGTTTGAAGACTTCTCAAGCACTTATGTCGGATTTCGTATAGAAGAAGAATTAGCCCAAGGGATAGGAAAAACTACTGCGGTTGGGAGAACTCCCGTAGTAAGAGGAACTCTAGAATTCTCTAGTTCCGAACTTTTAAGGGCGGAGATTACTGCAGACCTTTCTCAAATAACTACAGACCGTAGTTGGCGAGATGACAATGTATATGACGCCTTGGACGCAGGCAACCATCCAAATGCCGTATTCTCCTTAGTCGGGCCTATAACACTTGATGATCCAGAAGCAGAAGGAATAGAACATCCGATTTCGGCAACAGGAGAACTAACAATCAAGGGTGTAACTCAAGAAGTTTCTGTTGAACTTACTGCACAGAGAATCGGTCAAATCATTACTGTTACCGGCCAGTTCCCGATGGTCTTCAGCGATTTTGGGGTAGAAGTCCCCACCGCACCTATAGTCGTATCTGTTGAAGACAACGGTCTTATCGAAGTCCAGCTATTCCTCACCCCAGCATCTTAAGTAATCATGGCCACGGAATACCAAGAACGAGCTGCACGAGTCAGCGAGGCGTGGACGGCTCTACCTTTTTATGCTCTAATTCGAACAGCGATTTTAGGAATCATGTGGCCGTACTTTCGAGTTAAGACCACTGGACGCAAAAATATTCCAAAAGATGGACCTACTATTCTTGCTCCAGTTCACCGATCAAATCTGGATGGACTCTTTATGGCACCTCTCATGCGACGTCGAATGCGTGCTTTGGCTAAAGAGAGTTTATTTAAATCTCGCCCCTTGGCCTGGGCTTTAGCGTCTTTAGGAGGGTTTCCGGTTCGACGTGGAGCGGCCGATCGAGAATCAATACGTATAGCTCGGAATCTTTTATCAGAAGGAAACATTGTTCTTGTTTTCCCTGAAGGCACTCGACATGAAGGATCTCAAATCGCAGAGTTATTTGATGGGACCGCCTATTTAGCAGCTAAGACTGGGTCAATAGTCGTTCCAGTAGGCATAAGTGGAACAGAAGATGCGCTACCTTCAGGGGCTAAGTTTCCTCGACCTAAAAAAGTTCAAGTGGTTGTAGGCGAAGCGATCCAGCCGCCTGGATTGAAAGCAAAAAGAAGTGAACTTGCCGCGTGGACCAATCAATTATCAATGGCGCTTCAGAAAGCGCAGAATCAGGCCCTTGAATAAGAGAAGAATTCTCTGATCCAAGAAGCAATAATGTGACGATCTGACGGGGAGTCAAGAGAATTATTAGCGGTCTCTAAAGAAGAATCATCGAAGAGGTGGCTCCACTCATAATAGAGATCTCGAGTAAATTCGTTTGAAAATTCGGGATGAGGTTGCATAGAGAAAATATGGTC
>Ga0066862_10000588_pt1 | contig 14531 bp, 7 predicted proteins | sample ETN02SmetaG_FD_66431 | JGI IMG/M metagenome (GOLD analysis project Ga0066862, IMG submission 66431) | Marine microbial and viral communities from oxygen minimum zone, Eastern Pacific Ocean - ETNP2014F10-02SV255 | ecosystem: Environmental > Aquatic > Marine > Oceanic ... | reverse complement strand
CAGGAGTTTGTCACAGTAGGGGAAAATGGGGAGATATGGGAATTTGACGGTGATGAGTGGATTAATCGTTCGATCGGGATTGCGAATGATCTTCTTAGTGTCTCTTTCCTGGATGAAGAAGAAATTGGACTAATATCTGGAGAAGATGGGATTATTCTCGCTACTGATGATGGTGGCTCATCCTGGGACTACAGGGATGCCCCGGGGTCATTATCAGCAGTTGACATTGTCGAAATTGAGTACTTCAGCGCCATCAGAGCATACGCAATCTCCGAGGAAGGGCATATCCTGAAATCATCCCGAGAAGGAAACCTCGCGGTGGGTTTCCTCTGGAGCATAGTGGAAATTGAGAGAGAATACCCCGCAGGGGGAGGAAACGAGTTCGTTGCCGGGGGCACCGAACTTGACAATGCCGCTTCCTCACTGGAAGTTCTATCCCAGTCCAAGATCATGCTTGCCGGTCCGAGTGGCTACTTGTCACTGAGCAAGGATGGAGGCAACATAGTATCACAACAGATGATTCCCGTTTCGAATGATACTGGTTTCAACGCATTCGCGATGCAAGATGGGTTCACGGGCGTTGCAGTAGGTGACGGGGGTGTCATTCTCAGAACCGATAATACTGGGTCAGAGGAGTTCGTCGGATTCGAGGTTGCTGACTTCGGTGACTTCGGGCAATTCGTCGACTACTCCAAGGAGAGGCTGATGGACGGCTTAGTTGCAACCGCCAAAATCGTCTTCTTCGGGATCCTGCTGGGTTTCTCACTGGGAATCGTTCTTTCGATGCTCAAGACCTCTCCGACGACCCTGAAGAACGTCGCACAGACCAATCGTTACCAATTCCTCCAATTACTGGTAATGGGGACATTGGGGGCATTATGGGTCATTCTGAAAGTTCCCCTTTCAGTTCTTAATTTCCTCGGTCATTATGGAATCGGGAGTAACTATCGGGCCATCGAAAACCCGATCAAACTCGATAAAATCTTGATTTCCATTAGGGATAAATCAGCACAGATTGCGGCGAGTGAGCCACTGAACATATTGGCGATAAGATTCGTGGGCACGATATTGATTGTCTTCGGAGTCTACCGGATTCTCTCCAATCTTGACGAAATTAGTGCACTGAATCTGGATGGATGGGAGCACATATACTCTCCGATTGGGGCTCCGTCATCTGTTTTCTGGATTATTCTCGGATTGGCTATCGCAGTTCTAGGGGGAATTTTCCTCTCCTGCAATGGGGACTTCTCGATTCGTGAAATAAAGGCGGGGAAGGCGGAATTCTCGTTGAACCCGTGGGGGATAAGGCCGCTGAACACGATCGCGACGGCATACACGGATATTTTTCGCAATACCCCCCTACTCGTGCAGTTCATGTTCATCCACTTCGGATTCGAGCTTGGCAGGAGGATGCAGGACCCCGGACTGATGCTATTTAACTTCGAATATCTACAGGGAAATGCGAACTTCCTCACTGACATTTTCGTTGTCTACGAGACCAATCCGGAATCCCTGGCCTATGGGAGACCGATTGGTGGAATTCTTCAAGATAGGGCGTACATTAGTGCTATCTTCGCCCTGGGCTTTAACTCTGGAGCCTATCAGTGCGAAACCATCAGAGGAGCGATTGCTGCCATCCCTTCCGGGCAGATGGAAGCGGGAAGGAGTATAGGCCTGAACTATTTGCAATCTATGAGGCTGGTAGTAATGCCACAGGCAGTAAGGATTTGCATACCACCATTGGGTAACGAGATGGTCAATCTTGTGCTGAACTCATCTTTGGCCATGATCATAGGATATGCAGAAATAACCAGGCAGGGAAAGTTGATCGTTGCGACCACGTTCCAAGTATTCTGGACATGGGGGATGGTGCTCGTTTCCTACTTCCTAATCACTTGGACGCTGGCACTCTTCCTAAGGTATCTAGAGGAAAGGACCAGGATACCAGGACTAGGGATCTCAGGGGGCGCTTGAATGTCAGAGATAATTCTCAGGGTTAAGGACATGGAGAAAACCTACGTTGGAGGAGTCCATGCGGTAAGGGGAGTATCGTTCGAAGTGTCCGAGGGGGATTCGCTGGCGATTATCGGTTCGTCGGGAAGCGGGAAGTCGACAGTACTCAGGTGCATCAATAGGCTAATCGAGCCAACCAAAGGGGTAGTCCAACTGAAAGGCGAGAGGATAAACACCCCTGCAGTGGACATCAATGACGTACGTTCCAGAATCGGGATGGTCTTCCAGTCATTCGAGTTATTCGCCCACCTGAAGGTGATTGACAATGTCTCCCTCGGGCTAATTCACGTCAGGGGAATGGGCAAGGAAGAAGCCGAATCGGAGGCGAGGAAGGTACTGGAGAGGGTGGATATGATAGACAGGGTTGATGCCTATCCCGGCAACCTGTCAGGAGGGCAGAAGCAGAGGGTTGCCATCGCCCGGGCCCTTGCGATGAAACCCGAGGTGATGCTGTTCGACGAGCCGACGAGTGCTCTTGACCCGGAGCTAATCGGATCAGTGCTCGAGACGATCCAGGGGTTGGCGGAAGAAGGCATGACCATGGTTGTGGTGACTCACGAGATTGGTTTCGCCAGGGACGTTGCTGACCGTGTAATATACATGGATCAGGGGCTCGTTGCAGAGGAGGGGTCATCGTCCATAATCGACGAGCCGAAGACGGAGCGGATGACGGAGTTCCTCTCGAGCATCAATGACTGACACCTAACAGCTTGATTCTTGTTTCCAGAGGTCCTGGGAGTTACTGTTAGAATAATCGTAATATGTGGTTGAGGAAACTACGTCCTCGGAGCCGCTTGGGCTGACTTCAACGGTAAATGTGTAGCAACCGTAGTCACCCGCCGAATCAAAGTGGTCTAGAGGAATATATGTCAGACCTCCCGAGTCAGGATCTATTTTGGATCCTTCGAAACGAATTTCTGAGTTTATTTCGCCGAAGGTAGCACTTCCAGAACCAAATCTACCTCCTGAAGATGACCAAGATGCCATAGTCTTCTCAACGGTAATGGTGGGGTATGAAATCGCAACATCACCTTCCTCCATCAGAACTGCATTGACTGTGTAGCTGGAGAATTGTAGGTTTGTTGGAATGGTAGATCCAGAATCTAGTCCGGCCCATCCCATCAGAGTCACCCCTACTAGGCAATTCTCCCCTTTATCCTGGCATGCATCGGAATCATCTGTGATGACTCCGTTAACGTAACCCCCAGAACCAGTAACATTTCTAGTAAGGAATGAGGAGTCCAGAGTCCTTTCCCAATTGAAGTCATCGACTCGGATAGAGAGTGTGTAGGGTATTTCTGGTTGTTGCGAGTTACCGGTGAAGGCATTTCCTTCGTAGAAATCGTCTACCTCTACTGAAATAATTGCATAATCGCCGCGACCATCGCTCTTGTCAATTTTAAAGGGAATTGAATTTGACCAAATAATGGATCCCTGTCTCTCAATAGATAGGTTTGCATCAAAACTATCTGAGCCGATGCCATTCTTCCTAAGGGTGAGTGTAATCTCTTCGCCATCTTCTTCGTATCCTAGTAAATCTAGTGAAAGTTCGCCCCCCAATATTGCAATGAAGACTACTGGCAAAATGGAAACAAGTAGGAATGAAGCAGTGACCAGTGAAGCTGTAACTTTACTGAAATTGGCACCGGATCCAGGGACCCCTAAATCGAAGCCGAGCCAAAGTATGGCAAATGACCCCAACAAAATAGCTACTGACACCTTCAAGTCATAGTCGAAGAATATTCCAAACTGCATGGCGAAGTAAACTACTAGTGAGAGTGTGGTGATAACCAGAGTCGCTGCGATCCTTGAAGCATCGATTTTCTCCCTGGGTGGATCATTGATCTCAGCGTCGAGAAAATCTGACTGTTGTTCAGAGATTTTTTCAAGAAGTCCCTGCTTACTCATCCAATCGCCTTGAATCTATCACACTTGTCTGATGGTTATCAATACGTTGCCTCACGGCTCCGGATGTGTTACAAACTAGAATAACCGATTATCCAGAGGTGTGACGTTTCCATCGTCATCGACTAGCAACTCGTCATTAGAGGAGTTCCTGCCGACAGCGGCACCTGCAAGGGCGGCCATCATCGTGGTCCCGACTAGTTCGAAGCCTGGAAGGTAGACCCCTCTGATGTAGATGGTCATGACCTGGACCTGGTAATTGGGGACGCCCTCTGACCTAACCGAGTACTCGGAAGTCGCCTTGAACTGGAGATTGAAGTACTTGTCAGTCCATCCTTGGTTCTTCGGAGTACGCATCTGGACTCTGAACTTCTCCGGAGGTGCGAGCGAGTCGATCTCCTGCGATATCAGAGGCAGACTCAGTTGGAATCCCTCGTCGTTCAACTCATCGTAGTTCTGAATCTCCACGTTGAACTTGTCCCTTGCATTGCCGTCATTGTACACGTCGAACACAAGAGTGTAGTCGACCTTCGGTCTGAGTTGGATGAAGGCCAGCTCCGCACCGACCCTGAGTCTGCTGAACTGCTTGAAGACAGTCATCACCTTCGCCTCCGTAGGAGATGTGGCTGTCGAGACTGGTGCACCCCCCCATTGTGTTACTACGGCAGAAATTGTGACGACCTGCTGCCCCTCGGGCTGTCTCAGGTCGGCTCTCGCTGCCACTTGGAACGAGGTGTCGCCTGGTGGGACTGTTGCAGAACCCGGTCCTGCTACGGAAATTATCCCTTGCTGATATGTCAGGTCGACCTTCTCGCTCGCAGCAGTAGGGTTTGAGAGGGTGCAGTAAATAATAGTAGATCTTAGAGCGCCGGGGTATACCTCGATTGGGGCTGGTTGGTCGCAAGTAAGGGAGACATCGGGGGAAGTCTGTGCTTGAACTGCCGCTACGCCCGAGCAGAGGCTCATGAAATAGACAACCAGTATCACCAGAGGTACTCTAAACGATGCACTCATCACAAAATCCTCTGCTCGGACCGTATTTGAGGCTTCGCCCAATTAGGACTCCAAATATGTCAATATTGGAGGGCAATATTTTGGTGGACCCGACCGGATTTGAACCGATGACCACTCGGTTATGAGCCGAGCGCTCTAACCAACTGAGCTACGGGTCCCCGGGTTATCGCCCGTGAATATCGAAATGAACCTTATCTTGCACAGGGTGATTCCTTGGGCATCAGGTATCCGTGACAAAACCTAGTGTAATGGTTTATGCACAGCCCCCTTTTCGGACGTTTGGGTGAAACTATGGAAAACAACGGAACTATTGCAGTGGTAATCGGAGCGCTTCTTCTGATGGTAAACGGCGGATTAGCAGTAACAGGGACTGTAGATGGAATTATTGAGGGCGCGGTGGCGGAAACAGTAGCTAGCAGCTATGATGGATTGGATGACGATGGGAATGAGAATTACACGGCTGACTTCGGAGACGACTGGATTAACGCCTCGTCAGAGAAGGCATACTTCGCAAACTCAATCACGAACCTTGAGGAAGTACTCGCTGGATCCTCTCCGACCTACGAGAAGGTTGGGCCCTTCATCTACTACGAGAACACAACTAGGGAAGTCATCGACTTCGACTACGTCGAGGGTTCGATCACGTACTCTGGATACGAGACGTTCGAGTGGTGCGGGGATTGCACATGGGCAGATGACGATGGAGTTGAGCACGCATCGGTATCCGGCGACACTGTCGTCAGCCAGATCAACATCCTATGGAACACGCAGAGAATAGCTGGCATGGGAAGCGGTATCGAGTACGGGGAGATCTTCGCAAAGGCCATGTTCGCAGCACAGATGATTGAATTCGACCTCTCCAACAGGGCACCGAGCATCTGGGCATCCGATGATATCGGGAGCATGGCTGAAGCACTTGGAGGAGGTAAATTCGGGAATATGAGCGCTGAGTTGAGCGTTGCGGCTGCTGCATATTCTGATCCCACTGGTCAAACTAGCATCTGGACAATTTCTGATGATCATGACCTAGCTCCTATAAAAACTGCATTTTATACTGCGAACGATGGTAATGGAAACTGCATTGCTCTGACCTGCGATATCGGCCCGGTTCTAATAGCAGGAATGGGAGCGCCAAGTGATACAGTGACTCCTGCCAGAGCCGCTCTTCTTGGATACAGTGACTGGACCTCGGCAGTAGAGGACACGGTTGCATTGGATTGGGCTGTTTACTCATTGGCAGCCTCCAAGTTCGTCGAGAAGGGAGGAGGAGCAGAGGTGAACAAACAAACTCCCCAACTGAAGGAGAGGTTCGCAGAGGTTAGTGGAGTCACCATGACTGACCAAGCGACACTGGAGAACCTGCTATTCAACGAGAGTGTGGGTCTTCTCACATCGTTCGAGATTAGTGGGATCCCGCTGCCTGGAATGGTAGTTGGACTCCTTCTGCCACTCCAGAGTGCGGACTACTACGGAGCAATGACTACCTACAACGTCGGTCTTCTCTCGATAGCAGATATTGCAGGATACGTCGAGCCTTGGGTGGGATTGGGACTAACTGGCACTCCCACTGAGTTTGAGTTGATTCTGACTGGCGGCCAGGGAACCATGGCCTCCAACGATTGGTGGCTGACTGCATTCGGGGACTATGACCCATTGGGCGGGATATACATCCCAATAGGACTGAACAGGGGCAGTTTCGCAGGTATGGCTGATCTGACTCAGGAGCAATCCGATTTCATCCTAAACGACCCGGACATCGGGCTCAAGTCATCATTCCCAGGGCCATTCATGTATGGTGAGCTTTCCGGGCTGAGCCTTCCTGATGCGGAAGGAGTGCAGCACGTCTGGGGCGATGCCTATGTCGCTAACCTGTACGGGATTACTGAGGAAGCGGCTCACGCACTTAGGGACTGGGTCGCCAATTTCTACTTCGACACGGTAATGCCGGTTCTCCTGAACTTCGTAACTGGCAACACGCCCTACTACTCGATGCCTATCAGCAACTGGCTCTATGGATGGGACGATGCTGTTAGCGCATACTTCGGGTTCTTCTCCTGGAACAGCCTCGAGACCAATGCAACCTACTACGGATCCGATGGAATCAGCACAGGTGACTGGTCCGTATTCAAGATGAGCACTAAGGGCGATACCATAGGCCAGAGAATGGCCCAGGGCTACATCAACTCTGATGGGAATGGGCTTTGCGACTTCGACTACGATTCCAATGGGGACTTTATTGGCTACGACATACCTTGCGAGGATGGCGATGTGTACGGAATGACCGAGCACTTGACTTGGCGAGCCCCTCATAGAGAGGAAGGGGCAAGTGGGCTCCTATCTGCTCATGCTGGCAATAGCAATACGATACTAGCGGGGACAGCGGGATCATTGGCTACCCCAGATGACTCCTTCGCCCTGAACGTAGCAGGATATGCCGTGGCGGCAACTGAGGTAGGTAGCAAGACGACCTACAAGGGAATCGAAATGGTCGAGCACACAGTGACTGTGAATCCTGCCGAAACGCAGATCCAAGGGAAGTTGATTGGATCCTCGACTTACGTTGACGTGATGCCAGGTGCGCTTCCAGTTTATCTAGAAGCGAAAATCGACCTCAAGGTTGAGCCAGTAACCACGGCGATAATGTACGGGAAGGCAAAGGTAACGTTCCACTTGGACACACGCGGCCCGGGCTATCTGAATCCTAACCTCAATGAGAGTAGCGCAGAATCCATGCCGGTCTTTGAGATTCACACCTTCAGCGAAATCGATGACGATGGGGCGAAGAACTTCACAGGAGCTGTCTCTGATAACCTGGGGCCAATGGGTTGGACCAACTTTGGAGGGGATGCTGGAGCACCCCTGAGTTACGTGCACTACACCATAGCAGTATTCTACGTCACATCAATAGCATCGCTTGGCTACGGCTTGTCCGATCCAGGTACAAGAGCCCTGCTAGGAATTAGCGGGAAAGACGAAGAGTAGGTTCAGTGCTTCTCCGGAAGCATTGAATCCTACTGCTCCAAACAGTGTTCGACGGCAGTAGGAGGCGCTAGATGAGACTCAGTCACATAGACAGGATGAGGGCCATAGCAGTACTCTGCATGGTCGAGGTGCATACGGCGGCAATATTACCTCCCGAAGGGATAACCGTGGGCCACCCTGCAGCATTCGTTGCAGCTGCCTTCGGAGGTATGGCTGCTCCGATGTTCGTCACCATTTCTGGGTGGGGGATGTACAGGAGTGCTTCAAGAAGGATCTCTGAAGGCCATTCCACAGTGCAATGGACGAGTTGGATTTTTCCCAGGGTGGCCCTTCTGTGCCTCTGCCAACTTCTGGTAAACCTCCTTCTGAACGTGGATAGGGGTGGCAGGTTCGAGTGGGACACCCCGGGTGTTCTGACGCTGCTTGCCATATCGGCTGCTCTTTGTCCGGCACTTGTCTGGACCAGCACTAGGAGCCGGTCCCTCGCAATGCTTGCATTCGCAATCTGCCCCTTACTATTGGGCGGCCTATCGGAACCGGATATTGGGTGGTTCGAGAGGGTTGGTTCCGAGAATGCAGAGGAGTGGTTCGCAAGGCTCCTCTTGAACGGCACTTACCCAGTAGTTCCATGGATGTTCTACTTACTTCTCGGTACCATCCTCCACGACCTGGATTCGGATACTTCCGCAAGGGATGGGGGGATCTTACTTGGCATTCTCGCAACCACTGTGACATTAGCGTTTTCCGTGATTGAGGATGTTGACTGGGCCCTTACTTCGGGTGAGGCGGTACTGACATTCTTCCCTGCTAGTATGCCATTCCTGATTGTCTCGGGAACCATGGTGGCACTGTCCCTCAGGATTCTTGAGGGCGATGAGGAGACGGGTGGAGAGCCATTCCTAGGTGACAGCCTATCCATTCTGGAGCCAGCAGGGAGATTGTCCCTGACGATCTATGTCATGCACTTCGCGGTTTTGGGAGCAGCGGCCTTGATCATGGAGGGAGAGCCTAGACTCGCCCTCGTACCTGCTTTCTTAGTGACGATCTTACATACCTTGATTTGGATACCACTGGCGGTTGCGCACGAGAGGATGATTCCGGGGTTCTCGCTAGAGGGGATTCTGAGGCTAGGTCAGTCTTCCAAGTAGTCGGTGGTCCATGAAATGGGGCCGAACCAAGTCTCACCGGCATCATTTGCCGCCCTTATCCGGGCATGGTATTCGGTGCCGCAGCACGAAAGACCGGTTATCTCCTGGGTCTCGTTTCCGACTTGCGTCGCACCGACGACGACATTGCTTGCCCACGCCGATGGTTGCGTACCGCCATCGGTCGTCCCGTAGAATGCGGTAAGGGTGATGTTCGTACCATTGTCGTAGGTCCACCAAGAGATGTTGACGGAGTTCGCTCCCGAGATACTAGGGGAGTCCGGGTTCCTCAGGATTGCGGGGTACTCGTGGTACTCGCCCCTCAGCGGGTCCTCCACCCAGACGGGGAGGTGACCCAGTGCGTCGAAAGTAGACTGGTCGAGCGGGAATCCCCAAGCGGAGTGGTAAGGCGCCAGGTTGAATCCGGTGGAGTTTGAGAGATGCAGAACCCATGCGTTGAATTTCTCGTCGTCGGTGGACGGGACCTCCGCTGCAGGGAGGTCGTAGTACACCGATAGGGCGGATGTGATCTCTGCCCACGACCACCCCTCCTTGATCATGAGGAACGTCTCAAGCGCGACCCAAACGGACCAATCCGCGATGTTTGCCCCATTGTCGAAGTATGATCTGGTTCTGACCTCCCGCTGTTCCGGGGAGATGGCCCCATGTCCGCTCACTCCGACTAGGTCCTCCATCAGGTAGACGCTTGCGAAGTTGCAACCGGTCTCGGTCGTCCCGGGCAGGGTCGAGGGCATCCATTGGTGATTGTGCCCGAGTTCGTGGAACATGCCCCAATCGCCCTCCTGGCTCATGTGAGTGACGTTTACCACTGATGGGACACTGAGATCGTGAGCCATGAACGGATATCCCGAGTGCATCCATCCAGCTGATATCTGAGCATCGAAGACGGCTCTCTCGACTCTGCTCCATGGCAAGAAGCCGTACAGCTCGTGCTCCATCCCGAGAGCCTGCCCCCACCATTCCATGAGGTCGTCTGGGTCTTCGAGGTCTCTGATTTCATGGCTTGGGACTGAGAGGATGAACTGGTCGCTCACTATCTCCGCCCATGGGGCTGGGGAGTGGCGATCCTGCTGGATCCAGTCCTCGACGCTGGTCTCCCCGTGGGTGTATGTCGGTGCCTCCACGGCATTTGAGATCGTCACGTCGAATGCCCCCAGGGCTGAGCCCGGTTCGATTGCCACGTAGATCGGCCCTCCGAAGGCATTACCGACTTCCATCTCGATGCCATCCACGTACCACCAGCGTACGATCTCCGGATGCCGATGCAGCTGTTCCTTCCCCCACAGGCTGTCACTGTGCGCCCCGACGAGGATGTAAGTGCCAGAGTCCACCACGTGAGGGGGTAGTGTGACTGAGACCACCTCCCCGGGGGCTGCGTAGGTTCCCGTGGTCATCCTTAGGTGAGCCCTGGCTGAGGAGTAGCCGAAGTCAGACGGTAGGCCACTCTGGTTACCATCTACCGATACTGTCCGCACGACCCTGCTGGCATTTCCCGGGACCTCTCCGGGGAACTCTAGGTGACTGGGGTGAGAGGGGAGCTCATGTGCCGAAAGGCCCTGTGTCAGGGCGGTCTCGACCCTCAGGAGGGTGTCCGCCACTGGATCCTCTCCAAGATCGTAGCCCACGTCGTCCCAGAGAGTCCCATACTCTATCACGGTCCATCCGGTCTGGTTCACGACCTCCCGAAGGGGCGCCCAGAAGTCATCGAAGTCGAGTGAGACAACGCTAGTGCATAGGGAGAGTGTCGAGTCGGCTATTGACGCCTCGGCGGAGGAGAGGGTCTGTCCTTCGATGCGATCACCTCTGATTGCGTCGATGGCGGCTCGGGGCCGACTGAGCTCGTGGGGAGTCTCACTCATGTCCATCTCGTTGTACCCCCATGCATTTGACACGAAAAGCCCGGTTTCCCTGGCTATCTTGTTCCCGGGATAGTTGTGGGCGAGGTCAGTGTTGGAATATGACCAGTACCATGCGTGTCCGCCCATTATCACACCGCCTCCGTGGAGGAGGAAGTCGACTATGTTCGCGTTGTCATCGTCATCATGGCCGTTCCAGAACTCGTCCAGTAAGCAGTCCAACTCGGACAGGTTGTCTGGGGAAACGGAGTTGTGAACTGTGTGACCCTCTGACTCCAAGTCGTCTTGGAAGCCATCGAATCCAGCGCCATAGGAGAGACCGACGTCCGCATTGGAGCCGCAAACCCACTCAACTGCTCTGAGAGAGAAGTCAGTCTCCTCTACGCCGCCACTGCCGTAGACCCAGCTCTCATGGCCATATCCGAGCATTTTCCCCTTTCCCACGTGACTGGCGGAGATCACTGGTATGTCTGACGTGTATCCGCCCTCAGCGAAGGCCACTGGGAATGACCACTCCCCTATCGGGAGAACGGGAGATGGCCAGCCGCCCCAGCTAGTCTGCCCCATTCCTCGGAGAAGCTCGTCCTGGTCGGCAGACAAGTCGTGAACTGCCAGCCAGACGCTGCTTGACGAGGACCCCCCTGAGTTGTTAGCCCAAAACGTGTACTCCGACCAGTTGGTCCTGTAATCTGGCAATCCGGAGATGGCGCCAGCCTCCGAGAGGGACAGCCCGGAGGGAAGTTGTGGGCTCACCTCCCAGCTATCGATTACAGGGCCGGAGTACTGCGGTTGGATTGAGACGCTCTCGTTTGAGGCGAGGGCGAACTCGTTGGAGGGCCATGCCACGGAATGAGGAGGCAGGTCGATGATGCTAAACGAGACCTGAGTTGAGTCACCCCCTCCTGAGTTGTTCGCCCAGATTGTATGGAGGGACCATGCCTGCAACTGGGTTGCAAACCCCGACATCTCCCCGTTCACCGGATCCAGCGAGAACCCGGGAGGGAGTGGCGGGTGTGCCTGCCACGAGATGGGCGTCCCACCCCCCCATGAGGGCATTACTGGCCCTATGTCATCGCCAACTGACAAATCGAACGTGGATTGCTCGTAGTCGAGGTCCCAGATTGGGAGGTCGATGACCTCGATGTATATCGTATATTGGATCGATCCACCGGAGTTCTCAGCCGTAATCGTGTATCTGGTCGCCTCCTGCAACACGTCTGGGGACCCTGAAATAACTCCGGATGGGCTTAGCGAGAGACCGGCGGTTAGACCAGGGGCGATCTGCCAAGATGTGATTGACCCGCCAGTCGTGCTTGGCGTTATTGAGATGGGCTGCCCGATTGAGAATGTGAAGGAGGATGAGCCGTAATCGAGGGAGTTCGGAGGGGTATGGATAGTTATTATCCGAAGGGGGGCTGAAGCCCATCCTGCGCTATTGGATGCCGTTATCGTATGGTTGCTGTCACCGACATTGGTGGGAGTTCCAGAGACCGACCCGTCCGACCCCATTGCCATCCCCGGTGGTAGTGATGGGTCTGATTCCCAATGCCCTGGGGAGCCACCGGTGAACAACGGCGTTTCCAAGAAGCAGGTTTGACTCAGGGTGCAGTACAGGGTGCTTGACTGCAGCTCGATGGAGAGGACCGGAGGGGGTAGGATCGTGATTTCGATCCTGGACGATGATATCCCCATTGGATTGGATGCGATGATGGTGTATGACTTGGGGAGTGACTCGTAGGTCGGGATTCCAGAAATCACGCCCGAATCTGGGTCGATGGCGATCCCATCTGGGAATGGCGGGTTGACTGCCCATGAGCTAGGTGCGTCTCCGAGGAAGCTTGGTGTGAGCTGCTGGATCTCTGCCCCTATCTCCAGTATTACTTCCGATTCCCCGAAGTCGAGCGCCTCTGGCCTTAGCATGGTCCTGCACAATTCCCCCGTGAAGACCTGCGCCGGAGTGCAGTCATCCTCCGTGACAGTCTGCACGAAGCATCCATCCGCAGTGGGGTCATTCTCGCAGTCGGGTTCTGCCGGGGCCACTATGCCGCTTTCGGGAGACGATGCGCATCCCGGCAGCAGGAGGAGCAGAGAGATTGTCACAGCGAGAACGTGTTGCCTATGCACGTATCGGACAGGGGGTGCCAACTGAATATCTTGTGCATGCATCAAAGGCCAGGATAAGCTGGACCGTTTTCGAAGCAGTACTGGACCGTCTGGAACTCCGACTTGAACTCCTTCACATCACTCTTGACGGAGGATGGGTCCTCGCCTTCAAGCAGGGTTCTGGCGAAGAAACGCGCGACGTCCTGCATTTCGTCGGCACCCATGCCGACCCTCGTCAGTTCTGGTGTGCCTAGCCTGAGTCCGCTCGGAGTCATTGCCTTGGTGTCCCCGGGTAGCATGTTCATGTTGGTGATTATTCCGGCTTTCTCTAGGGTTGCAGCGGCGTCCCTTCCAGCGCCCGAGTCGATTTCCCCATGCCTTGTGACGACTTGGTGGCTGGCGGTGAAACCCCTCTCCTCGGCGAGGACATCGAATCCTTCGGAGGATAATGCCGCCCCCAGTGCTCGGGCGTTGGCCACTATGTCTCTCGCGTATGAGTCACCGAACTCCTCAAACTCGGATAGCGCTATCGTCTTACCAGCTACGTGATGCAGGTGATATGATGAGCAAACCCCCGGGAAAATCCCGCTGTTGAGCCTACGATGGAGCTTCTCGTCATCTGAGTCTGAAAGTACGAATCCACCCTGGGGGCCCGGGAACGTCTTGTGACTGCTGCCCGTCATCACATCGGCGCCCTCCCTAAGCGGGTCTTGGAACTGCCCACCTGCGACTAGGCCCATTACGTGCGCAGCATCGTACATGACGGTGGCACCGACTTCGTGAGCGGCTTGTGCCAACTCCTCGAGAGGGGTCGGGAATAGGAAGACGGACTGGCCGAATAGTGTCACTGCTGGCTCCTCATTCCGGATCAGGGAGGCTGCTGCATCTATGTCTGGCTCCATCCTCTCCTCGTCCCATGGGTAGGTGACCAGATTGAGGCCCCTGAGTCCGACGGCCCCCATCCTCGCATGGGAGATGTGCCCTCCATCGGCAGTTGATACAGCGGTGATCTTGTCACCCGGCTTGGCCAGAGACTTCAGTGACCCGATGTTGGAATTGGTTCCCGAGGTCGACTGGATGTTCGCGAACCGGCAGTTGAAGACCCTCCTGGCGCTGTCGATGCCTATCTCCTCGATCGTATCGAAGTCGTCGCACCCCTGGTAGTAGCGCTTCCGTGGGAGTCCCTCTGCGTATCGCCCATGGAGGTCTGAGTCACATGCCCTCCTGACCATCGGGCTGAGTATGTTCTCGCTGGCTATCATCGGTAGGCTGTCTCTGTAGTGCCTTCCGGATGCCCCTATTGCCTCGACTACTTTGTCGGCTGTCTGCCTGTTGCTCATGGGCCGTTTGAGGGGGAGGACGCAAATGAGGTTTGGGAGTGTGAGATGGCGCCGACAGCAGGACTCGAACCTGCGACCTGTGGATTAACAGTCCACCGCTCCACCAACTAAGCTATGTCGGCCTGACTCGGGGCAGGGCACATCATTCATCA
>Ga0066862_10000582_pt1 | contig 14596 bp, 11 predicted proteins | sample ETN02SmetaG_FD_66431 | JGI IMG/M metagenome (GOLD analysis project Ga0066862, IMG submission 66431) | Marine microbial and viral communities from oxygen minimum zone, Eastern Pacific Ocean - ETNP2014F10-02SV255 | ecosystem: Environmental > Aquatic > Marine > Oceanic ... | reverse complement strand
ATTTGGTTACATGGTTTAGGTGCTGACGGGCATGATTTTGCTCCAGTAGCAAGAATGCTAAATTGTCCAGGTCGTAGATTTATCTTACCTCATGCACCTTCAATGCCAGTAACAATTAATGGAGGTATGTGGATGCCTGCTTGGTATGATATACTTTCAATGGATCCAGGTGCTAGAGATTCACCAAGAGAATCAACTGAGGATGTAATGCATTCAGCAAATTTGGTTAATAAATTAATTAATAATGAAATTAGTAAAGGTATTCCAGAAGAAAGAATTGTCATCGCAGGTTTTTCTCAAGGAGGAGCTCTTGCTTTACATCTTTCATTACGTTCAGAATTGAATCTAGCCGGGGTTATTGCTTTATCTTGTTATTTACCTGTTCGTGATAGATTTGAATCTGAATTAAAAAATACAAAAACACCTATTTTTCAGGCACATGGACGATTTGATATGGTTGTACCTTATTTTTCTGGACTTTACACTCATGAATTATTAACATCTAATTCTATTGAAGTTGATTGGCATGAATATCAAATGGGTCATGAGGTTTGTAATCAGGAAATTTCAGAAATAGGATTGTGGTTAAATTCAATTATCCCTCCATTATCTGATGGTGACACTGACACTATCGCTTGACATGGCTCCATCATCATCAGTAACAGTCAAGGTAAATCTATGATTTCCAAGAGGTAAACGCAATTTTATTTTTGGGCCATTAGAAAGTGTTCTACCATCTTCACTTGTCCAATTCCAATTACGAATATATCCATCAGGGTCATGTGAAGAACTTCCATCCAAGAGAACTAAACAGCTACCATCATCTCCCGCTTCAAGATTTTGATCATTACCAGCATTACATACAGGAGGTTGGTTTCTTTTTTCATCGTTTGATAAGAGGTGTTCAATTAGAGAAACTTCATCCTGAGTTTCAACAGGATCTACTTTTTGAGTATTTTCTTCATTAAAAGCAGCCATTAAATCGTCCATTGAAGATTCTTTTGATTCATATTGATTATAATCATCCCCCAATAATTCTTTTAAATCATCATTTGAATCATCATAAATATTAGTAGATTCAATTTCTACTGGCTCTTGTTCAATAAATTCATCATCACTTTCTTCTTCCCATTTTGGTGTTGAATTTGGATTTAGTAAGGTAAGTGGAGCAGTATTTGTATAATCGTTTCTATCATTACCACCCAAAGCAACAATTCCTTCATTTTCACTCATTAACATCATATCAATGATGCCTTCATGTTCATGTTGCCAAAGAGTATCTCCCGAATTTTTACCAATTCTATAAAGATAAAACCAAGATGCAACTAAGACATCTTCTTTGAGTGCAATCATTGATGTGATTGAGTATTCAGATTTCCATATTTGTGTAGTGTTTTCTCCATTTACAGCTAAAACTTCTCCAGAAAATAATCCTGCCCATATTGAGTCTTTATTTGTGTTTAATGCAATACACCTAGAATTAAATCCAACTCTACCTATTTTTTGTCCAAGAGGATTCCAGAATTCCAATTCATTTTGTTCACCCTCTTCTGGAATATCTAATGATTCCTTGCTTACAAGTAAAATGCCATTTTGTGTATATTTTGCTGTAATAATTCTTTCACCAATTTTTGAATTGATTGGTCTCTTAAATAGAATGGAACAGTTTCTGTTTAGGGCAATTAAATTTCCCTCATCATCCCAACATGAAATTGCAGAACCATTTTCATTTACTGCCATCCCAATCAGCTCATTATCAGAAAAAACACCTAATAATTCTCCTTGAGAATTTATTAATCTTAATTTGTTTGTACCATCAATAATAGCAATAAGATCACCCTTTTTGGTGCATTCCATTAATTCGCATCCACCGGGACACTTCATTTCCCAAACTTTTTCACCATTCTTTGAGAAACAAATGAGATTACCTTGTTCTTGGCCTACAATAAAATATCCGGGGGAAATATATCCTATGTTTTTCCCATAACTATCTAGTTTTAATTCATTCTTTCCACTGTCTTTAATCGACATAATTGTGAATAAACCGTTGTACGTAGACCAAGCCACAAATTCACCATCGTTGCTTAAAGCAATACTAGAAATTTCAGAATCAACAGATTCCTTACCGTGGGGCTGTATTACCATTGGCATACGTTCTCACCACCCAATACACTATTGAACGTAAGAGCCTATCGATATTAGGCCTGATTATGAAGTCCTATGGGTTCGTCAGCATTTGAAGTATGACTTTTTGTATCATCATTACGACTTTCTTCCAATGAATTTAGATATTCTGAAGAAATATCTCCGGAGACATACTTCCCATTAAAACAAGAATTATCAAATTCTTGGGGTCCATCATTTTCTGATTTTACTGCCTCAATTAAATCTTCTAAGTCTTGATAAAATAATTTATCCACACCGATGCTTTCAGCAATTTCTTCTACACTATTTCCAGTTGCAATAAATTCGCTAACTGCTGGCATGTCGATTCCATACACGTTTTGAAATCTCACAGGTGGTGCTGCAGATGCAAAATAAACCTTTTTTGCACCAGATTTTCTTGCCATTTCTACAATTTTTCTTGAAGTATTGCCTCTGACAATAGAATCATCAACTAATAGTACATTTTTTCCAGAGAATTCATGATCAATTGTATTCAATTTCTTTCTTACGGAATCTCTTCTTATTGATTGCCCTGGCATAATAAAAGTTCTACCTATGTAACGATTTTTTACTAATCCTTCCCTATAATCGACACCTAGTTCTTTTGCTAATTGAAGTGCAGATATTCGTCCACTATCTGGAACAGGAATAACTACGTCAACATCATGTTTTGGCCAAGATTTCTTAATTTTCTGTGCTAATTTTGTACCCATATTTAATCTTGCTTGATGTACAGAAACACCATCAATAATTGAATCAGGTCTAGCAAAATAAACATATTCGAAAATACAAGGAGATAATTTTGAATTTTCAGCACATTGTCTTTGGAACATATTTCCCCCGTTATCGATGAATACTGCTTCTCCTGGTGCAACGTCTGAAATGGCTTCAAAACCGAGTGTACTCAAAGCAACACTTTCAGAAGAAACACCCCAAGAACGCCCATCATCATTCATAATTGAACCGTAGACTAGTGGCCTTATTCCGTGTGGATCTCTAAATGCAAACATCCCATATCCTGCTATTATTCCAACAACTGCATATCCTCCTGAACAGCGTTTATGCACTCCTCCAATTGCATGAAATAAATCTTCAACATTTAGGTATAATTCACCTTCAATTTTCAATTTTCTTCTTTTCGCCAACTCATCAGCAAAAATATTCAATAATATTTCAGAATCAGAATTAGTATTGATGTGCCTTAAATCATCACGATACAATTCTTCTGCTAATTCCCCAGCATTTGTTAAATTTCCATTATGTGCAAGAGAGATGCCATATGGATGGTTTACGTATAGTGGTTGAGCTTCAGCAGCTGAAGAAGTACCTGCTGTTGGATATCTGACATGCGCAATCCCAAGATTTCCTTTCAAACTTTGAATATGTTCCTTTTGAAATACATCTTTAACTAACCCGTTATCTTTTCTTAAGTGCAAGCGTTCATTATCACAAACAACAATACCTGCAGCATCTTGTCCTCTATGCTGCAATACGAGCAATCCATCATACAATAAATTACTAACTGCTCCCCCACTTCCAAGGATGCCAAGAATTCCACACATGTTAATGCCCTATGACGTTACTAGGAGGTAGGGCATTTATTCTTTATCAGAACCCCTTTCCATAAAATTCTAATTTTTTGGTCGGTGTGAACGTTTGTTCCAACTGTATTTTCTTATTCTCGCGGTATCTCCATATCCGCATGATGCACAAACACCTTTTGATTTGTGATATGAATGTCTTCCACAACGTCGACAACGTAAGTGAGTACTTTTTTGACGCTTACCCATTGAAGGAGTACCCTTACTCATATGACCACCTTGGATTTGATGCGAGATACCACCTGTATATGAGTATTTACAATTCTAGGGTTCAGAAATCTTATACATTTTTCCCCATCCAAGGACCAATTCTTTCATATCCAAGGGATTTATACCATTTTCTTACACCAATTCCAGAAGTTACTAGTATTTTTTCTGAATTCCAATGTTTAATTGCAATTTTTTCAGCAACATCCATTAAATGACTACCTAATCCTTGATGTTGGCTTGAACTCTCACCACTTTCTTCTCCTACGCCAACAGCAGTTCCAAATATTTTCACTTCTCTGATTATTGCCGTATTTCCTTCGATCTCTTTTCTCCATACATCTTTACTGGGCTTTCTCATTCTTAAGAAACCAGAAATCACTCCTCCAGCAGGATCTGATTTTGACCATTTGTGTACTCCCTCTGTTAGTGGAACACCACCTTCAAAACCATCTATTTCCACTTCATTTTGATGAATTAATGGAGCTTCTTGACTAATGAATAATTCTTCACCATCAGCAGCAGAATATTCTCTTATGATGGTGCGAAAATCATTTTTGTTTGGTTTATTTTTTACCCTTCCAATTTCTCTGTCTCTTATACATCCACTCCGTCTACCCTGTTTTTCAATAAGATGAGTCGCAAGCTGTCTAAGGTTTCCAGCAGTTACACCTGCAATAATTTCATGTGATGGAATATCACGTTGAATTCTTTGAATTCTTAACCACGGAGGTGCTTTACACATTACATTTGCAATTAGGTCTATTGCAGTATCATTATCCATTGCTTCAAATTTACCCGCTTGCCATTCTTGGACTAATTGTGCACCTTTAACAACTAGACAAGGATATATTTTAAGCATATCAGGTCTCCATTTTTCATCATGCATTAATTCAGTTAACATGGCTTCATCTTTTTCTACAGAAATTCCCGGTAATCCAGGCATCATATGCAAATTTAATTTCAAACCAGCATCTCTACAACGTTTTCCTGCGCGATGTCCTGAGGATACCGAATGTCCTCTGTGTACCTTTTTCAAAACATCATCATCAAGTGATTGAATTCCTAATTCAACTCTTGTAGTTCCATTTTCTAACATCCAATCAATTGCCATAGAGGAACATTGATCAGGTCTTGTTTCAATAGTTAATCCAATTATTCTGTTTGATGCAGATTCATTATATTCAAGAGATAATGGTAATGTTTTACTTATTTCTCCATTGGCTGCATCAAAAGCGCCTTTGATAAAAGCCTCTCTATATTCAACATCTCTGCCTGTAAAAGTACCTCCCATGATTATTAGATCTATTTTTGAAGCATCATGGCCAATTGCAGAATATTGCCCAATTCTATCTAGTACTTGTGCTGAAGCCTCAAAACCATGTCTTGCAGCTCTCCTAGCAGCAGGCTCATGTCCAGTGTAAGATTGAGCCGTACCAAATTCAGGCCCGCCTGGGCAATATGTGCATGTTCCATGAGGGCACCCATAAGGAGAAGTCATTATTGCAACAGGTGCAACACCCGAAAGAGTTCTTGTTGGTTTTCTACGTAGAAATTTTCCTATTTTGAGTTTTAAATCATCATCAATTATCGAGAATAATTGAGCATCGCCTGGTGGCATTTTTAATTTATGCTTTTTTGCAACTTTTCTTCTAATAATCTCTAATTCCTTTGAGGTAGTGGGAGGGTTGTCAAGAATTGAACAACGTAAATCATCTAACCATTCACTTAAATCTCCAGGTTGTAATCTAATTCCTGACATGTTATTCTTCCTCCATGTCAGATTCACTTGAAATCAAAAAGCCAAGAAGGAGTATAAATCCAAAAGATAGAATTATTGTAAGTAGTTCTAGACTATTATTTAGTAAGATTGCTAAAGGAGAATAAAGACTAGATGGTTGTATAGATTCAAATGACATGAGTTCTTGTAATATGAGAGCAGTCAAAATTAAAATAATTGTTAAACAAATTGGTATATTTATTCTGGAAGAACGTGTTAAACAAAACCACCAAGAGCATAATGTTGCAGCCCCTAAAGTAAGTAATGTGGTTGTAAAAAATGAATTGATGAGTTGTATGAAAAACACATTGAAATCTTCACCAATGCTACACCAGATTCCAAACAAAATTAAAAATGGGGCAATTATAAACCCAGTAAATTTGTAAAGAGAAAAGTTATTCATTTTTATCACCAATTTCAGAATTTTTTAACCATTCCAGATCATTATTTAGTTTTGTTAATAGGAGTTCTTTTTCTTCTTGATTTAATTCTTCGTCCATCTCTAAATCTTCTTCTAATGAATGTAATTTTTGTATTGTGTAAAACCAAATTAGAATTCCACTAACTAACCCCATTATTGTTCCCAGAATGGTTCCACTAGTTTTGATAACTAACAATCTTGAAGCATTAGGTATTTCTAATAATTCTTCATTCAAGAGTAGTATTGCAACACCTAATAAGAAAAATAATATTTTCGCATTCATTTTCTGTTCTAGATATGCTAGTGAAAACAAAATTAATGCAGATATAATTTGAACACTAACTACCCATAATAACCAAAGATCATTGACTGAATTATTGAATTGAGGTTCACTAATCCATATTAAAAGAATCCAAACTAGTCCCAAGATTAGAAAAAAAGCCCTCAAATATTCTTTATTTCTATAATTTGTAACTTTAATTGAGACTTGATTTGCCAAAATCAAAAAGACTGTAGGGCCTATCAAAAAGAGAATTAATTGACCAAAAGCACTAGATGGAGAATTAGGTAAAGTAAAGGGGGAGATTGCTATAAAGAAAGAGCCAATAATTGCTAAAATAATACCCATTTTTTGTATTTTAGGGGGATTTCTAGTTACTACTAATGTCATCCCCAAAATGAAAATTGACATGGGAAACCAGAATAAATCAAGTGCACCGGGTTCTGATGCAAGTGTGACCATATGCAGAGGTCAAAGTTACACATATTCAAATTGATGCTTAAGCCCTAAGTATGAGATTAAGGAATGAATGCGTTCACGACATGCATATATATGGCTCGTTAGTGGGCGAAATGCTTGAGGTGAAATGATGGTTAAGATGCCAAGACAGATTAAACGTTACAGTCCTTCTTTAGGAAAGCACACATTGCACACTGTTGAGAGAATCAAAAAACGCCGTGCAAGTGAATTAAAATGGGGACAAAGACGTTTCCGTAGAGTTACTGCTGGTTACCGTGGTTTCCCACGTCCAAAGCCAGAGGGTAGAGAGAAACCAACTAAGAGAGTAAACATCTTATTTCGTTGCACTGAATCAGGAAAGGCGCATAATGCACCTTGTCAAAGAGCTAAGAAATTTGAATTAACAGATAATTGAGGTGAGAGATATTCCAAGTAATTTCATGAAAGTAAAATGCCAAAATTGTGGTAATGAATCAACTATTTTTCAACGTGCATCTACAGTAGTAAATTGTGGAGTTTGTGAGGCGATTATGGTAGAACCTGCTGGAGGCAAAGCTCGATTAGTAGGTTGTAGTATTGTAGAGGTCCTCGAGTCAGCGTGAATAGAATGAGCGATGAGAAGAATATTGCAGTCATAGGTCCCGATGAGGGAGAATTAGTAGTTTGTACTGTTACCGAAGTCAAACAAAATGGTGCTTATGTTTCATTAAATGGATATGAAGGAATTAATGGATTTATTTTCATTGGAGAAATTGCTTCTGGTTGGGTAAAAAATATTCGTGCATTCGTGAGAGATGGACAGAGATTAGTTTGTAAAGTATTACGTAAAGGGAAAAAAGATCAAGATACGTATGAATTATCTTTGAAAAGTGTTTCAGAAGAAAGAAGAAGAGACACGTTACAATCCTGGAAGAATGAACAGCGTGCAACTCAATTACTCAAGGTAATTGGTGAAAAATTAAAATGGACAGAGGACGAAATACAAGAAACAGATATAGAATTATCCTCTGCTTTTGGAACATTATATTCAGCATTTGAAAGAGCGGCATTATTTCCCGATGCATTAAAAGAAGAAGGTTTTACAGGAGATTGGATTTTAGAATTCGTTGAAACAGCAGTAGCAAACATCATACCTCCATTTGTTGAGATTCGTGGAATCTGCAGTATTGAGATAGGCGGACCAAAAGGAGTTGAAGCAATTAAGGAAGCATTAATAGAAGCAGAAACACATGCAGACTTAGATAACGAAATTAGTGTCAATTGCTATTATGATGGGGCACCAAAATATCGTATTGAAATAAAGGCACCAGATTATAAATTAGCAGAATCTGCTTGGAGTGATGCTACAAAATCATTAATTTCAAGCGTTGAATTAAATCAAGGAAGTGCAACAATAGATCGTCAATGAGGTTTTTTAATGGCACGACAACTAATACAAAAATGCAAAACTTGTGGGACTTATACTTACAGTTTAAAGTGTCCTAAATGCGGAGGAGCTGCTCAAGTTGCAGCACCAATGAAATGGACTCCAGAAGATACACAAGCACACCGCAGAAGAAAAATGAATGATGTTGGCTCTAACAATTGGAATGACACTTTACCTTCGCTTACTGAAGAAGAATAATTACTTTGCAAGTGGCGTTCTGAGTAACAGTTTGATGCAATTGCTTAAGTCCCTCCGTAATTCGTTGCGGTTTTATGAATACACATATTTTGTGGAATGGTGGTAAAAATAAATTGCCTGAGCATAAATATGTATTATTTGCATTACCCGGAGTCGGAAATGTAGGTAAACTATTGATAGATTCATTGAATAAAACTTGTAATTCCAAAGAAATTTTAAAATTACAACATCCTGATTTACCTCCCCATGCAACCATGAAAAATGGGATTTTAACGCCACCTCACTTACATTTAAACGAATTAAAATTATCCGACGGACAGACAATTTTGACTTTATGCGGGGACGTTCAACCTCTTGTACCTAGAGGACAGTATGAGATGGCGGAAGATATTTTGAATTTATTAAAGAAAAATAATACTCAAAGAGTCATTTTACTCGCAGGCTTATCAAGTGATGCTGGATGTGAAGACATTCATGTTGTTGTAGCTGATGAAGAAACTAAAAAATCACTTAGTGATGATGGTATTATTGTATCCAATCAACAACCAGAAGGAGGAGTAATTGGATTATGTGGTTTGTTAGGTTCATTAGCACCTTCAAGAGGAGTTTCTTCAGTGACAGTAATAGCAGAAACATTTGGAACAAGTGTTGATACGATTGCTGCTGAAAGATTAAGATCTTCTTTAATGAATTATTTTGGTTTTGAGTTACCAATAACTCTTGATAGAACAGAAGAATTAGCTAAGGATTTAATGGCAAATTATCCTGAAGGTCCTGGTGCTTTAATTTCAAAAGAACTTATGATGCCAGATGATAGTTTTTATCAATAATTTATCCACCAGATCCCACATCAATAATTTCTAATTCAATATCTGAATTTATCATTGAAGTTTGTGGAATTATTTGATTATTATTACAAACTAAAACCATTGAAGAATGGATTCCTGCTTTAATTAAAACTTCTTTCACAGTAAGTTTTTTTTCAGAATCTACGTGTTGGGTAGTGCCTTGGTATAATACACTGATTCGCATAGTATCACCCACACCCATTACGCTTATCTTCATTGCTTTTTTCGACTAATTATTGCAGAGGTCGCATAGCCCGGTATTGCGGTGGATTCGAAATCCACTGTCCATTGGACGCGGGAGTTCAAATCTCTCCCTCTGCGTTCCAATTTTTTGTACCAAATTATTGATTTATGATTGTGTCCCTAAAGGGACACACCTATAGAGGTCTAGTTGGGTGGATAATTTGTTGAAGCATCCTCACTCTTCAATAGGAGTTGTCAAAATGAAAAAATTATTAGAAAGGAAAAACCAAAATAAACGAGTTTTATTAACCATATTTGTATTTTTACAAATGGTTTTAACGCCTGTAGCAGCAGGAATTTCTGCATGGGCAGGGCCTCCAACAATGGATGCAGATACTGTAAATGACAACACAGTAGATGGTTGGGAAGTAGCATCTAATGCTACGATCTTGGACGGCTGGTTTGATGTAAATGAGGATGGAGGGCTTTCTGGAGGTTTTGGAGACAGTTGGAATGCTGGAATGCCTGGACAAAATTTCACATCATCAGGAGCACATGACGGTACAACAGGAACCCATTTTGAGGATTTACTAAGTCTTGCTCCTAACGGAAGTTTTGGAAATGTAGATACTTTGGATGATATTACTTACAATTTTGAATTTGGATATTCACAATCAAGCCCTTCAATATGGGATGTGGGGGAGTTAACAAATGTGACTGGAAATGTGACTGGAAATGTTAGAACAGTTCCGTATGGAGAAATTCCAGCAGCACCTCATTCTGGAGCAATAGCAACAGGGACAAAAATTGGTGCCCCTCTTCTTGGAGGAGTAGATGCTTGGTTACAACCTCCTACGATTAATGTCCCTAATCCAGTCAACCAATTCACAGTAGAATTTGTCCATTGGGAGCATTTTGCTGAAGGAGATGGTGCATGGTTAGAATATAGTTTAGATAGTGGACCATGGACATGGATTGAACCTGATGGAGGATATTTGAATTATAGTAATACTTCAGCACCAATTCCAAATGGTGCAACAGTAAATCCTCATAACGGTTCATTTGGTTTATTTGGTAATACAACAGCTAGTGGTTGGTACAGTTCTATTTTCGGTTTGGATAATATTACGGGAATTTCACAAGCATCAATTATTGAATTTAGATTAAGAGTTTGGACTAGTACACATAGTATTGGAAGACCAGGTATGTTTGTTGATGACATGGTTATTCAAAATATAGGTGGTTCAGTTGGACATTGGCATCATGGATATTATGATGTTAATGGGGTATCAGGTTTTTATTCAGCAAGTGCAAGTTCTGCATTGGAAGTCCCAATTGATTTGAGTAGTGCAACAGCCCCAATAACGGCCCAATTAACTGCAGAATGGGATTTAGAGGGAAGTGTTTGGGATAATTTCCTTGTAGAGACAAGTGATGATGGTATTACTTGGACTGATATTACAAATGTAGCAAACATCTATGGAATTCCATATAATGGATACACGGTAAATGGTGTAAATTATGGTGATGAATCAGGAGGATTCTTGATTATGGATTTTACCATGCCAGCTAGTTATGCTTCTGATCCAACAACCTATTTGAGAATTAAAGTGACTACAGATGCTAGTGTAAACTATGGTGGTATTCAAGATAGTCAAGAAGGATTAACAGTAGACAGAATAAAAGTATTTGATACAAATTCAGTAGTACATTTTGATGATCATTTTAATTCATCTACAACAGCAACTCATTATGCTACTGGAGGGGTTGATGATTGGTCATATACCATGATTGGTGCTGGAGGTTTGTATTTTTCAGATGGATTTGAAGATTCACCATCCGTACCTTCATCGAGTTGGACAATGGCAAACCCTTCAGGACAAGATTTGTTTGAATATGGCACTGTAGCAACATGTACAAATTGTGTAAATCAGCCATCACCTACTAGTGCTGCAAGTACTCCTTATGCATTTGGTACTGGTTTAGATACAGCATATATTAGTGGCGCATTCACTCCTTTAGAGGCGTTTGTATATACGCCAGAATACACAATTCCACTTGGTGCTTCAGCACGTATAGTGTTTGATCATTGGATTTGCACCTATTCTAGTTATTCTGGTGGCGCATTATTTATTTCAGATGATGGAGGTTCAACTTGGGATCATTTTGATGCTGTTGATCCAGTAACAGGTCAAGGCTGGTATCACGGAGCAAATATGTATACTGGATATAGCCATGTACTTACTCCTGGCGGTCAAAGCTTAGATGTATGGGATGGAACAGCAGGTCAAGGATGTAATAATAACAACAATTGGGAATCTATGGTTGGAGATATTACTTCTTATGGAGGTTCAACTGTACAATTTAGATTTACATTTGTATCTGTTTACAATTATAATTATCCAGGTTGGTATGTTGATAATCTTGGTGTTGAAGTAGATTTCTTTGATTCAGAAGGTGAATGGGTTACTCCTTTAGTTCCTGGCGATGAATTAGGAAATGGATTTGTAGATATTATGAGTGCTACTCCTCCGAACACAGAAATCAGTGTAAATTTATATGATTCTAATATGGGCGTAATTGATGGTTTTGAAAATAGAGAATTACCTATGAGTTTCTCGGGACTTGATTTAGATGCATATTCATCAGGAGTTTATGTGGGATTAAATTTAGAAACAGATGATCCCTTTGTAACTCCTTTAATTGGAGATGTGTCAGTAGGTGCAACAAGGTATATGTTAGGTTTAGATGCTGAGGTTAATGGTTGGGAAATAGGCCCTAGTTTAGAAACAGATGAAGATGGAAATATTACAAGTAGCACTGGTCAAGTAGATACAATTTCCAGTGAATTTGTAGCCTCTAGTAAACCAATTCAAGAGATTTATATTGATGGGGAAGGTTCGGGAGTTATTGTTTGGATAACGGATTCTCAAGGAAATCAATATGGTGGTTTACCACTTCAATCAAGAATTTTCTTACCACATCCTTTGTCAGGATATGGAGTGGAAATTGAAGTAGGTCCAGGAGATTGGATTGAAGATTTCATTGCTGAAGGAGAATTTTGGGAACCTGCTTTTAATCCAGAAATCGATGCTGTTAATGATGGAAGCACAGATTGGTCATTTAATTCAAATCCAAATTATGGGCACTTTGGTTGGCAAAATAGAATTGCAGGTGATGGTTTAACTGCATCAAGTGGAACAAATTCAGAAGTAATGTCAGTCGGTTCAGGTTCTGCAGGAGGGCCATCTGGAGCTGGAGCAATTAGTGTTGTAGTTAATACCGTAGTTCAATGGTCTGGGGCACATAATTACGATGTATTGACTGTTTCAAATGGTGGCGAAATTTCTGCAGCAGGATGTGGAACATTATCAATCACAGCCAATGAAATAATTGTCCAATCTGGTGGTGCAATCAGAGTGGGATCAGTTGTATGGGATGGACCAGGTGCCGGTGGAGATTCTTCTGTAGGTGGTGCTGGTGGAGCAGGTCACGCAAGTTATGGAAATGATGGTGGCGGAAACCCAGTTGCTGCGGGTGGAGTGTCATATGGTACTGGAGTAGAATGTGGTTCAAGTGGAGGAAATGTTACAGGAAGTAATCCAACTACTGGAGGTAGAGGTGGAACAGAACTTATCTTGACAGCAGGTACGATTACTGTTGATGGTGCTATATCTACAAACGGAGAAGATTCACAGCACGGACAGCCAGCACCAGGAGGAACAGGGAATGGTGGACAAGGAGCAGGTGGAGGTTCTGCAGGATCAATCCTAATTCAAGCCAATGATGTAACAATTAGTGCAACAGGGGCAGTTCATGCCAGAGGCGGCAATGGAGGCAATGGTGCTGATGGAACTCAAGGACCTAACCCTGGAATCGGAATGTATGATGGCGGCAATGGAGGAGGCAGCGGATCTGGCGGTTTTATTGAATTCATCACAACAAATAATGGATTTACCAATAATGGTGGTAATTTAGATGTTAGTGGAGGGATTAGTGGTTCTGCAGGTGCTGCTTATGGAACAGGTAATCCAGGTAATCCAGGAATGAGTATGCCAAATGATGGTTTAATTCAATACAATACTTTTGCAGGATTCGGAACAGGTTCTAGTTCTACAACAGTATTAATTCCTACCCACTCTACTGTTTATGAAGGAGTAATTTCATTCATTGCAGATGAAGATACATCTTCAGATTTAGATGTTACAATTGCAGGAGTGAGTCAAGCAACAATATCTTCAGGATGGAGTGTTGAACATATCCCATTAGATGCAACAACAATCACAGCAATAAATGGACTCTTGGCATCTCATGTAGATCCAACTGGAAGAGATTGGTCTGAAGTTGAGATTGAACTTCAAACAACAGGTTCTGATTATGACGTATTACTTGGTAGTGTGGTTATTGGATATCATCTAACAGAAAGAGTAAGTGGTCTTGAAGATCAAATGTATAATTATCATGAAAATATGAAATTACAAACTAATGATGCTGAGATTAATATTCCTTTGACATTACGTGCAGATCGAGGTGCAGTTGGCATTAGTGGAGAAATATATCATGAATTGATGATTACTAATGAACCATTTACTGCTCCAACAACAATATACCCGGATGGACAAGATATTTCATTAACTACTGGACATCATCATTTGTATTCTACTACTGAAATAGACCATATTACATTGACAGGAGAAGCTACGAGTGGACAAACAATTCAATTTGAATTAATTAACCTACAAGATAATCCTACATTTATTCAAACAACTGGTTCAGAAGTAGTAACATTAGATTCAGCAACATCTACAGTTCAATTGGTTGGAGAATCATGGATGGTAGATTGGATATTCCAATCAGATTGGGCATGGGATGATGAATTTGAAATCCATTGGAGTTCACAAGCTTACAACGATACAGGATATGGTTTAGCTCCTGCTGTTGCATTATCTGGAGGATTAGGAACTCCTGGTGCAGTAGAAAATGATCTTGAGATTGATTTCGTTCAGTTTACAGATCAATTAGGAAGA
>Ga0066862_10000580_pt1 | contig 14604 bp, 19 predicted proteins | sample ETN02SmetaG_FD_66431 | JGI IMG/M metagenome (GOLD analysis project Ga0066862, IMG submission 66431) | Marine microbial and viral communities from oxygen minimum zone, Eastern Pacific Ocean - ETNP2014F10-02SV255 | ecosystem: Environmental > Aquatic > Marine > Oceanic ... | reverse complement strand
CAATCAACTCCGTTCTTTTATAAGATGTTCAGCTTGATGCTCTGCAAGTTCATCAAGGTCTGTAAATGTTACATCGCATTCAAAGCAACTAGCAAACCCAAACTGTTTAAAGAAATCTTCATCATAGTAAGTTAGCTCTTCGCATTCCATTAATAAGCCTCGTCATTCCTATTATTCTCAAATCTTAATATTTATAAAAAATCTAAATAATCATAGGAGGAGATATGGTAGTATATTCACATTTAGCAATGATAGCATTTGTGATATTAGGCTTATCTATGGTAAGACTAATGATAAACTTTAGTGCATTATTGGCGAAGAATCACAATGAAGATCCAGATGATGATGTGCACTTTTACTGGCCACATACGGCAATGTGTTTCATAACCTTTTTTACCATTATACTATTTTGGTGGACTTCCTTTCCATTGAGAGATGTTAATTATTTTCCGAATGAGGCATGGAATCTATTCACATTCCTATTATATTTGATGGTGCCATTTTTGTTCTTTATGGTTACTGAAGTAATTGCCCCACAGCCTGAATCATATACAGACCACGAAGGAAATCACCAACATCATCCAGTGGATTTAAAGGAATACTATTATCATAATTATAGAGCTATATTGGGATTAGCATGGATATTACAAGTTATGCTTCTCGCAAATCTTTTCGTATTCTTTAAAGGTGAATTAGAATCATTGAAAGTATTAGGTAGAGTCGTTATGCTTTGTGTTATGGCTCCAATGGTAATGAGCAATAACCAAAGATTACACGAAATTGGTATGGGAATATTCCTAGTAGGATTCATTTATACCATCTTAAAATATCATGTATATGCGGTGATATAATGAGCAATGTAGAATTTAACCACATGTTTATGCCCACCGTATATCGTTGTCTAACCAAGGACAGGTGTGTAGAGGTATGTGGTGAATTAGATAGAGAGCGCGTATCTTCTAATCCTGATGGGATAGAGTATGATCCAAGTATAGTTGATTACCTTGATCTTAAACTCTCTTCAGGATGTTGGAACAATCCTAATTTTACTAAATGGGTAATGTTGTACCCGATGACGGGTGTAAGAAAGAAGTGCCTGCATGTTTCTAATGAGGATTGGAATAAGACAGATCTTTTTTCGTTACCTGAATGGGATGAGTTCGTTCGTATAATGCATCATAACACATGCTTCCAAAATAGTATACACCTCGAGATATTAAATCTTGATTACATTGGCCGGACAGTAAATCACGAACATGGATTAAATCCTACCCTCTTTGCACATATCGATTACCATCATATACAGAGTGATAAAATGGCATCATGGTATAGTGAGAAAGGGAAAATTGAATATAATCCTAAAGCAAATAGAATTTGAGGGGCCTGGGGTGTCGTCCCAGCGGCACGCCTCTCATTTACAAAAAAATTCAAAAAAAATCATCAATGATATCAAAGCGATTGGGTCTAACCCGTTGTAATCATTGATAATCATTTCTGTTGACATTTTGAGCTAGCTGTGATATAATATAAGTACAGAATAAGAAACGCGAACGAGAGAGAAACATGAGCGAACTACGAGAACAAAAATCAATCCTAGCTAAGTTGATGGCTTCCGAGAATATCACGGTCCGTCATGCTAAAGTTCCTACCGCAGGATTTGATCCTAAAACAAGAACCTTGGTTCTTCCAATCCTTAAAGAGATGGAAGGAGAAGTCTATGACTTATTCGTTTGTCATGAGGTTGGACACGCCTTATATACGCCAGCAGAAGGTTGGCATAAGGTGGTTTCCGAATTCGGACCAAACTACAAAGGGTTTTTAAATATTGTCGAAGATGCCAGAATTGAAAAATTGATCAAACGCAAATATCATGGTGCTGCAAAAGCAATGCATGCAGGATATCAGGTTTTGATGCATGAACGCGATTTTATGGGGCTCAAGAAATATAAGATAGATATCAATACAGCTCCTCTGATCGATAAACTCAATATACATTTTAAAGGCGGATTACGCGAAGCAGTAAGATTCACTGAAGAGGAAATGTATTTTGTTCGCGAGATGGAAAATCTTGAGACATGGGATGATGTAGAGCAATTAACAGGTGAGCTTTGGGATTGGTGTTCAGATCGAGAAGAACAGTTACAACAGTTCGATGAAATGCAGATGCAAATGGACACTGAAGAAGATTCGGATTGTGAGGAAGATTGTGAATGGGATGATAATGACAATATGCAAGATATTGTACCTCCAAATCCAGATAAGGAAAATCCAGAAAACGAAGATCAGGTAAGCAAAGAAGATTGTGATGCACCAGTTGATAGTTGTCCTGAAACAGATGGAGATGGGCTAGAAGAACAACTGAAGGCAAATGAGGATGGAGAATCACCTGCAGATCAAACCAAAGATGAATCTCAAAAAGAAACTGCTCCAAAAAATCAAGCCGGTGGTTCAGAAGGTGGAGATGATACATGGTATGATGAAGATCCTTGGACGTGGGATAAAAAACCTGAACCTCAATCAATTACTGATCAAGAGTTTAGAGCTCATGAAGAAGAATTAGTTCATGAAGATGCGATCGAAATTCGATATTTTAATTCACCGAAACTGAATATCAAAAACAATGGTTTGATTGTCACATACAAAGAGTTGATGAAAGAACACAAGATCAGAATCGAAAAGAAGGAGGAATCGTGGGAAGCCGGAAAGTCACAACTTCCATTTGAATATGCACGCGAGTATTTGAAATTAGTTGATAAGGATAATAAACCAGTTGTTAATTATCTCGCAAAAGAATTTGAGATGAAGAAGAAAGCAGCGGAATATAAAAGATCACAGACTGCTAATTCGGGAATCATATCTTTAACAGATATTCACAAATACAAATATTCAGATAATATTTTCAAGAAAGTCACAATCGTTCCAGAAGGAAAGAATCACGGATTATATATGTTGTGTGATTGGTCAGGATCGATGCATGATAAGATGATTCCAACATTTATTCAGTTGTTGCAATTAGTAGACTTTTGCAGAAAATGTGCAATTAAACATGAAGTATATGCCTTCGTAGATTATGCTTATGATGAAGACGGACATGACATAAGTGTGAGACAGTCACAGAGACCTTTAGAAGAAAAGATAGCTGGTAATATTTCATCTGCAGGTGATCGCCGGGCGGTACAATTAGTGGAGATCTTTTCAGATAAAATGTCAGCAAAAGATTTTCGTGATATGAGAGAACAGTTGGTTGTTTCTTTACTTCGATGTGATAGTGAGTTTCACAACGCTCCTTATCAAGCACAAAAAAGAGTGCAGGCTAAGATAAAATCAGATGTATATGGTAAGAAGCTTCGCGTAATTAAAGAGACTAAGCAAGAGATGATTTGGGATAAGATGAGAGAAGAAAAACAAATATCTACATGGGATTGGAGCGCTATATCAAATCGATATGATTTTCCATTATCACGTCTTTGTGGAACACCATTAAATTCTGCAATCATGTTTAGTATTCCAAATGTAAATAGATTCAAAAAAGATAATAGATTAGATATTGTTAATACAATTATTTTAACAGATGGTGAATCAAATTCAGCTTATAGTTATTGGAGAGCGGATAAGGAAGATGGAAAGATTAGATCTTATAACATTGAGAATCAAATAGGAGGTGATCCTGTTCGTAATAAGTTAGTAGATACCGAAACAAAAAAAGTATTTGATTGGACACGTAAAAGTACTTGGGGTGAAACACGTAATACACTTGAGTATTACAAGTATAAAACATTTTCGAATGTTGTTGGATTCTTCCTTTGTACTAGTGGAGATCAGGCTGGTAGGATAGGATCAAAGGATCAAAGGATAAAAACAGGATCATCATTCAGCCAAGAAGCATATACAGTTGCAAAATCAGACTATAATAGGAACGGATTTTTTATAAGTACGAACTTAGGATATTCAGAATTGTATGTGATTAAAGCGAACAAATCAGTTCAGACGGAAGATGAGATTGATCTTGATACTGATAAGCAGTTGACTACAGCGCAGATAACACGTGCATTCAAAAAGTTTCAGAAAGGAAAACTTGAGAAGCGCGTTCTGCTTAATCGATTTGCAGAAATGGTAGCATAATGCAAATTTGTTTTATAATAATTTCAACAAGATATAAGGAACGCGTTGAAATCATTGATAAACAAAAAGGTTGACATTTTGTCAAACATATGGTATAATATATCATAATGAATAATAACCAACGAGAGAGTATATTATGACACACCGAGACCAATTAGTTGAAGCCTGGAAGCAGGTACATGGAGATTCAAAAGTACTTGAGAGATCTGAGGTAAATATAGTAGCCGAGGAAGCAGGACTTAAAGAGCCTAATCAGAATTTTTTGAGTAAACTTAGAGTTGGCCGAAATCAATTTTCGATTGCCAATTATGGACAAGCATTACAAATTATGCCACAAGCAAAGTGGGGCGATAAATATCGGAAGCCTAAAGCAATTGATGTACGTGAAGTGCAACATGAGACCGCAATTAAAAAGGTTAGCGAAGAAGTTTCATTCGTACCTTCCCCTGATCCCAATTATGTTAGAGCAGGTTATTTTACAGAACTTGTAAAAATCATAAATTCCGGAATGTTCATTCCAACATTCGTTACCGGTCTTTCTGGTATGGGGAAAACCAAAGAGGTCTTCGAAGCGGCCGCAAAAACGAAACGTGAATTAATTCGAGTTAATATTACAATTGAAACTGATGAGGATGATTTACTTGGTCACTACACTCTCAAAGATGGTGAAACTGTTTGGGAAGATGGACCTGTTATCGTTGCAATGGAAAGAGGAGCAATTCTTCTTCTTGATGAGATTGACCTTGCATCAAATAAGATCATGTGTCTACAACCAGTACTTGAAGGTGGAGACATCTTCTTGAAGAAGATTAACAGACTCGTTAAGCCGGCACCTGGGTTCAATATTATTGCGACAGCGAATACTAAAGGAAAAGGATCTGAGGATGGAAGATTCATTGGAACAAACATTCTTAATGAAGCTTTCCTTGATCGTTTCCCATTAACGTTCGAACAAGATTATCCAAATGCGACAACAGAGAAAAAGATTATTACCAAGATCCTCGCAAATTATGAAGTCAAGGATGAAACATTTGTTGATCACTTAGTACAGTGGACCGATGTAATTCGTAGGACTTATGATGACGGTGGCATTGATGAGATTATCTCAACACGTCGTTTGGTAAACATTTGTAATTCATATATGGTATTCAGAGACAAGATGAAAGCGATCGAATTTTCGATCAATCGTTTCGATGAAGATACTAAAAATGGTTTTATGGATCTATGGAGCAAAGTGGATCCTGCAGCAACCCCCGAAACAGATGAAGAACCTGCCGAAGAAGCAAAAGAAGAATAAAAACAAAATAGTCCTTGACATTTTAAACGTTATCATCTATAATATACAATATAAATAGATGATAACGTTTTCTGTTTATTTAATATGAAAGGAGTGAATGCAGATCGAAGTTCCAATAGCCGAGTTAAGAAAGAAAAAGATTTTTGTAGCTACACCAATGTATGGTGGAATGTGTAGCGGAATGTATACGAAAGCTTGTTGTGACTTAGCAACCACAGCCACCAAATATCAAATCGATTTAAAATTCTTTTATCTATTCAACGAATCCTTAATTACAAGAGCACGAAATTATTGTGTTGATGAATTCTTGAGATCTGATTATACACATCTCATGTTCATTGATGCAGATATTAATTTCGATCCTAACTATGTTCTTACACTAGCAGCACTATGTGATGAAACGAAACCAATCATTGGTGGTATATATCCTAAGAAGTGTATTGCTTGGGAGAAGGTTCGTAATGCTGTTGATAAAGGATTAGCTGATGATGATCCAATGACGCTTGAAAGATTTACAGGTGATTTTGTTTTCAATCCAGTAGGAGGTCAACAAACTATTTCATTATCAGAACCAGTAGAAGCTTTGGAAATAGGAACTGGGTTTATGATGCTTCAACGTGAAGTGTTAGAAAAGTTCGCAAAAGAATATCCTAAGTTTCGATATAAACCAGATCATAACCGTTCAGAACACTTTGACGGTTCCAGATACATTCATGCATTCTTTGATACTATTATTGATAATGATCAATGGATGGGTGAAGGTAAATCGGAAAATTCCGATCGTTATCTATCAGAAGATTATATGTTCTGTCAATTAGCACATAAGATAGATATCAAAACTTTTCTATGTCCTTGGATGAAATTATCCCATGTTGGAACATATGTATTCTCCGGTAACTTACCAGATATGGGTGCATTGGAATATGCCGCACATGGATATGATACTGAGAGTAGACCTTTCTTAGAAGACAGAAAAAAGAAAAAGTCTGCAGAGGGTATGAATAGAAAAGAACGTAGAAAACTCGCCGCGGCTAAACGCAAAGAGGATAAGAAGTCAGGAAAACCTGATTACGCAAAAAGTCCTAACCATTTATAGGAAAATATGATTATACATAATGAGACTGTTGAATATTTAAAAAACTTTGCTGAGATTAATCAAAGCCTGGTTATCGAAAAAGGTAAAGTCATTAAGACAGTTAGTGAACAGACAAATGTAATGGCAAAAGCAGAACTCGGACAAGAGTTCCCACAAGACTTTGCGATCTATGATCTCAATAAGTTTCTGGGAGTTCTTTCTTTATTCGTTGAGCCACAATTTGACTTTAGTGAAAAGTCTGTAAAAGTTCAATCAAGTGTTGATGCAAATAATTATACAGCTGGAGATCAGATAGCCGAATATCAATTTGCCAACATGTCTTTGTTTGAAAATGAAAAAAAGATTCTTGCAAAAGATATTGAGTTGCCAGAACCGGAAGCTTCATTTAAACTTGAAGAGAAGTATTTCGTTTCTATTATGAGAGCAGCTTCAGTTATGAGTCTACCAGAAATTGCTGTTATAGCAAAAGATGGAAAGATTAAATTGCAAGCAATTGATTCTAAAACATCCGTCGATAGTTATGCAGTTGACTTGGGTAATTCTGATTCTAATTTTAAAATGATTTTCAAACTTGAAAATCTTAAATTGATGAAAGGGACTTATGATGTGAAAATATCAAATAAGGGTCTTGGACATTTTAAGAACACAGAGAAGAAACTTGAGTATTGGATTGCAACTGAACAGACAATATAAGGATTATGACAGATAATATATTATGGGTTGAGGCGTATAGACCTCAAAAGGTAGCAGACTGTATTCTTCCTGATCATCTGAAGAATCCATTCCAATCATTTGTAGAAAAAGGAAATATTCCTAATCTATTATTGACTGGAGGGCCTGGTGTTGGTAAAACAACAATTGCGAAAGCAATGTGTAAGGAGATCGGTTCTGACTATCTTGTTGTGAATGGTTCTCAAGAATCTGGTATTGATTTATTGAGAGTCAAATTAGAAAATTATTGTAGTAGTGTTTCATTACTGGGTGGTAGAAAAGTTGTTATAATTGATGAGGCAGATTATTTAAATCCTCAATCTACACAACCAGCCTTGAGAGGATTTATTGAACAGTTCTCTGAAAACTGTAGTTTTATTTTTACATGTAATTATTTACATAGGATTATTGAACCAATTCATTCTAGATGTTCTGTAATTGAATTTAAGATAGATAAAAAGGATGCACCTGCGATTGCTCAATCTATGTTAGATAGAACAAAGCAAATCCTTGACGAGAATAATGTTAACTATAATGAAAAGGTTCTCGTTGAATTAATAATGAGATATTATCCAGATTTTAGAAGGACATTAAATGAGTTACAACGTTATAGTGCTACAGGTGGTATTGACAGTGGGGTTCTCGGTCAATTGGGCGATGCTAACTTTCTTGCTCTTATCAACGCATTAAAAGAAAAGAACTTTACAAAGGTTCGTAAATGGGTGAATGATTCAAGTCATACAGATCCAAGAAACATATATAGACAGTTATATGATAACTTACATGAACATTTAACACCTAACACATTACCACCAATTATTTTATTATTGGCTGATTATCAATATAAATCTGCATTCGCAGCAGATCAACAAATCAATCTGACTGCATGCTTGATCGAAGTAATGGTTGAAGGACAATGGCAATGAACCCATTCGATTTTGTAAAAAATATAAACTATAAGAAAAAAGATTTGTTACAAGATGATCCCGATGGTCATATAGAACGGGATTATAAACCCTTTTTAATTAATAGAACATTAAGTTTTACCTCTGATACGGCACTTCATGCTAACGAAATGAACGTAAGACCGTTTCTAGATAACAAGCTTCAATACCACTATTTGCTAAATATCATTAGACCCAAGAACAGATTTGGTCGATGGTTAAAAGCCGAGAAGTACGAAGCCATAGATCTTATCGTTGAATATTATGGTTACTCCTTGCAAAAAGCTAGGGAAGTCGTTGATATATTCACGGATGAGGACTTACGTACTCTCAAGCAAAAATTATTTACAGGTGGATTGAAGGAGTTAAATGAGTATAGAGGTCGAAGCGCTCGTTGAAATTAAGCTGAAACAACCTGATGATTTTTTAAAAGTAAAAGAGACTTTAACAAGAATTGGCGTGGCATCCAAGAAGGATAAGACCCTATATCAAAGTTGCCACATCCTTCATAAACAAAGTCGGTATTACATAGTACATTTTAAAGAGTTGTTTATGCTAGATGGGAAACCATCTAATTTTTCAGATAATGATGCAGCACGGCGTAATACAATAGTTAATCTATTAGCAGAATGGGATTTAGTACAAATTGTGGATAACGATAAAGTTAATGACAATATTGTTCCCATCAATCAACTAAAGATTATATCGTTCAAAGAAAAGGACGAATGGAATTTAGTGGCAAAATATAATATTGGAAATAAGAAAAGTGACGACGCTAAAATTGAAAGTACATAAGTTATTTGATGATGTTCAAATTCCCCAATTTTCCACAAAAGGCTCAGCATGCTTTGATATACATGCATACTATAGACGCGAAGTTGGATATAAAGTTTGGAATGAAGATAAAAAAACATTTATAGAAAGAAAAGATTCTTCTATAACAATTCATCCATTTCAAAGGGCATTGATTCCAACAGGATTGATTTTAGATATCCCAAATGGATATTCAGTAAGAATACACCCTAGATCTGGAACAGCAATTAAACAGGGCATGAGCTTAATTAATTGCGAAGGCGTAATCGATTATGATTACGTGGATCCATTGTTTATTGCTTGTGTGAATCTTTCAGAAGTTCAAACAATTGTTATAAATAATGGCGACAGGGTAGCTCAAGGCGAACTTGTCGAAATGAATCATTACGAAATTGAGGAGACGTCTAAAAAGCCTACTCAAAAGACTGACCGCGACGGTGGTTTTGGAAGTACAGGCAAATGACAAATTTCGTTGATGATAAAACATATGGTTGGAAAGATAAAGAAGATTATGATGACCGACCCTATGGTATAGCAGGACATAGTTATGACCTCTTGGTTTATGATAGAGTCATAACAGATCCTGAAACAGGTGAGTATACAATCGACGAGGTTGGTGAGTATACTGCCGATTCCATATTAGAATTAATATGGATTGTTCTTAAACATCGGTTTGAACATCTGCTCGCTGGTGAGGGATGGAGAGACTGATAATCTTGCTTTTATAAGGAGATAATATGTTATATACAAACGCCGCATCACTGTTTACAAATCCCAAACATTTACAACACTTGACTCAGTCCGCAATTGGATTAGATCATATGTTTGAAAGAGTGTTTGGAGAATTGTCTAATATCAATCAAAATCAAACTTCAAGTTACCCACCTTATAACTTGAAAAAAGATGGAGATGATTATATAATAGAGTTAGCAGTTGCAGGACTCAATGAAGAAGACATTACAGTGAATGTTGAAAACGGTGTGTTAACCGTCGAATCAACAACAGATAAATCAGATGAAGATTTTCTTTATCAAGGGATTGCAAAGCGTTCTTTTAAACGTTGTTGGACTCTCTCTGATGATATAATTGTTAAAGGAGCAGCATTAGACGCTGGGATGTTAACAATTAAAATGGAGAAGATTATTCCTGAGGAAAAGAAGGCAAAGCAGATTAAGATTGTAACAAATCAAAAGAAGCTTTCCTAAGTTCGACGGGGTCGTTGAAGATAAATACTTTCTAACCAGCGACCCCACAATAGGAGTGAAAAGTGAATGAAGCTGAAGATATTAGGGTAGCCCCGAACTTTACCCTACCTGAATTAATAAAAAGTTCAACAGCAGATAGAATGGGTTTAGATAATACACCTGCCACAGATCAAATTTTAGTCAATCTTACTAATGTAGCAAATCATATTTTACAACCAGTTCGAGAAAAATTCGGACCAGTTCGTGTAAATAGTGGTTACAGAGGACCTGCTTTAAATAAGGCAGTTGGAGGATCTAAGACAAGTCAACATTGTCATGGAGAAGCAGCAGACTTTGAATGTTCAAGAATTGGCAACGATGAGTTGGCAGAATGGGTCAGAGATAATTTAGAATTCGATCAGTTAATTCTAGAGTTCTATCAACAAGGGAAACCATCAAGTGGATGGGTTCATTGTAGTTTTAAAACAAATGGCAAAAATCGTGGAAAGATTAATACTGCTTTGAGAGTTAATGGTAAAACTCAATATAAAGAAGGAATAATCAAATGAGAGGGATAGGAAATGAAACTTCTTATTTTAATTTACCTACAGTTCCTTTATACAATAGGAGCGTTTAAAGGTAGGTGTTGGATAGACCAACAAATATTATGGTGTTATAAAACACTTGAATCAATGGGACATAAAGTAGAACATTATTATCGCATTCCTGAAAAACAAAATAAATGAAATTTTACACTAATGTTCATCAGATTGGTGATCACATATTAGTAAGAGGATATGAGAATGGTCAGAAGTTTGATGACCGTGTTGAATATCGACCAACCATTTTTATACCTTCCAGAGAGAAGTCAAGTCATACAACTATTGATGGAAAGTATCTGGCTCCTGTTAAACCCGGAACAATAAAAGAAACAAGAGATTTTATTCGTAGATATGAAGGTGTTGATAACTTTCAAATCTATGGAATGAATACTTATAGGTATAGTTGGATCTATGATAACTTTCCAAAAGACAGAGGTATAGATTATGACTTTGATTTATTGTCAATTGCGTCTGTTGATATTGAGGTTGGCTCAGAACATGGATTTCCTGATCCTGTATCTGCAATTGAAGAAATACAAGCAATCACCGTTGGTAATAATGGGAAGTATTATGTTTTCGGTTGTGGGGATTATAAAGCACATGAAGATAATATAGAATATTTTCAATGTTCTGATGAGAATCATTTAATACAAGAGTTTCTTGGTTTCTGGGAAAAGTTAGGTCCGGATATTATTACAGGTTGGAATATTCAAGGTTTTGATATTCCTTATTTGTATAATCGCATAGTCAGGTTATATGATGTTAAAGAAGCACGCAGGCTATCCCCATGGAGATTAATACATGAGCGAGTTACTCAGTTTCGTGGAAAAGATGTTACTTTTCATGATATTATTGGCATTTCTGTTATTGACTATATTGACGTTTATAGACGTAATAGTCCCCCTGCTGAATCTTATCGGCTCGATTACATTGCGTCAATAGAACTAGGGGAAAGAAAATTATCATTTGAAGAGTATGGTAATCTCTATACATTATACAAAGAAAACTTCCAACTGTTTATTGAATATAATATTAAAGACGTACAATTAGTTGAGCGATTAGAAGAAAAGAAAAAGTTAATCGAAATGGTAGTTGCTCTTGCATATGAAGCAAAAGTAAATTATCAAGATACATTTGGGATGGTTATGATGTGGGAAGTGATTCTCGCAAACGATTTAATGAATAGAAATATTGTTGTCCCACCAAAGAAAGATAATACAAAGAATAAAGCTTATGTAGGTGCGTATGTAAAAGATGTACAAACAGGTATGCATAAATGGGTTGTTAGCTTCGATTTAAATAGTCTATACCCTCATTTAATCATGCAATACAATGTTAGCCCTGAAACTATTTTAACAGGCATTACACAGCAATGTGGCATTGATAACCTATTAGATAAGAAGATCGATCTAGATAAGTTCTATGAAAAAGATATTACCATTGCAGCAAGTGGTCAAGCATTCAGAAAAGATGTACAAGGATTCTTGCCCAGATTGATGCAAGAGAAGTATGATAATAGAGTCATCTTTAAAAAGAAGATGATTGCGGCAAAGAAGAAGTTAGAAAAAGAAACAGATCCAAAGAAGATTGATAAACTGCAGAAAGAAGCAGATTCATATGGCAATAGACAATTAGCTATGAAGTTAATGTTGAACAGTGTTTATGGAGCTTTCGGGAATCCATATTTTAGATTTTATGATTTAAGAATTTCAGAAGCTATCACATTAGGGGGGCAGCTCAGTATTAGATGGGCGGAGACCACAGTCAATAATTATCTCAATCAAATATTGGAAACAAAGGAGGTTGATTATGTATTGGCATCTGATACTGACTCCCTTTATATTACTTTGGATGATTTAGTTAAAAAGGTATTCCCAGAAGATGTGGAGACACCAAAGGTTATTGATTTCCTAGATAAGGTTTGTGAAGAGAAGATAACAAAGATAATCGATACAGGATATGCTGATTTAGCAAAGTATATGAATGCTTATGATCAGAAGATGTATATGAAAAGAGAATGTCTTGCCGATAAAGGAATATGGACTGGTAAGAAACATTATATTTTAAATGTTCATGATAATGAAGGTGTTCGATATACAAACCCACGAATTAAAGTTATGGGTATTGAATCTGTTAAATCCTCAACACCAACATCTTGTAGAGATAAGTTAAAGAAGTCTTTTGATATTATTATTAATAAAGATGAAACTGCTATACAAGAGTTCATTGCTGATTTTAGAAATCAATTTGAAAAAGAACCTATTGAGAATATAGCTTTTCCTAGATCTGTAAAAGGAATTGAAAAGTATAATGGTGGTCATACCTTATATGCTAAAGGAACACCTATACATGTGAAAGCAACCCGTTTATATAATCATTTTTTAAAAGAGAAGAAGTTGCAAAATAAACATCCTTTTATTCAAGAGGGTGAGAAGATTAAGTTCGTTTATTTAAAACAACCCAATCCCATTAGGGATAGTGTGATAGCCATGATGGAGGGGCTACCTGAAGAATTTGGTCTCCATGATTATATTGATTATGAGAAACAATTTGAGAAATCATTTAGGGGACCATTGAATGAAATATTGAAAGTAATTGGCTGGTCACCAGAGAAGGTAAGTTCTTTGGAAGCGTTTTTTGTTTGATAAATACTTAATAGTGGAGTTTTGTTATGAATAAATTATGGTACACTTGGCAGGAAATGTGTCTTGATGTTAATCAACTCTGTAGAGAGATTACATTAGATAACTTTGTGCCAGACGTGATCGTGGGTTTAAGTAGGGGAGGTTTAACGCCTGGCGTTATGATGTCCCATTGGTTAAAAAAACCTTTTAAGCCCGTGAAGAGCTCTCTTAGAGATTTTCCAGAATGGGAAGATTATCTCCCTAGGAATACTGATGAGAGAGTTTTAATAGTAGATGACATATGCGATAGTGGTGAAACGTTTGAACGTATATCATCTTTTATTAAGGGCCCGAAAAAGGACAAGCCCTTAGAAATCAATTGTGATGTAAGGTTTGCATCACTTTGGTGGAATAATGAAGTTAAATTTGAACCTCATTATTACGTAAGGGAGGTAGCAAAAGATACCGAGAATCTCTGGATTCATTTTCCATGGGAAGCCTGGTGGTCTGCGCCTCTTACTTTTCAATAACAATTAAAAGGATAATTTTATGTTAGATAACGCGCTCGGTTGGATTAGAGGTATAACCGAATTAGGTCTTGCAATAATTGCTCTTGGTGTTGTTCTTCAAGTAATCTTTGGTGCGGCTGTACCATTTCTCGGAATGGATATCGTGGGTTCAGTAGTGTCACTCGTAAAACAATTAGGTGCAGAAGGATTAATCGGCCTAGTTTCAATATGGGTACTTTGGGGAATCTACTCTAAGAAGTAAGACAAAAAAATAAAAGGCCTCTTCGGGGGCCTTTTTCAAATCGTGAAGGGGTTGGAAGACCCGTTGGTAATGGGCGAGAGAAATTAACAACAATTTTTTCGGAAGGAGAAAATGAAACAATTAATTTCATTACTATCAGTAGGTTATGTTCTAGTGGGGCCACATAATGATGCTGGCTGGTTAATGCGACATCATCAAGGATTTCAATCTTTAATAAAATATGTAAAATAATTGGGGCGGCAAAAACAGCCCAATCCAATAACTGAGGGTTGGTCGGCTTACCGTAAGATGGTGGATACTCATATGATGACTTGTTATCCACATATAAAATGTTTAACACATAAAGAATGCCATTTAGATTCCTTTTATCCAGGCAAAGTGTATCGCGCAATGGAGATGGAAAAAGATGAAGACGGTATTCTGAGAATGAAAAAGAAAGG
>Ga0066862_10000565_pt1 | contig 14835 bp, 10 predicted proteins | sample ETN02SmetaG_FD_66431 | JGI IMG/M metagenome (GOLD analysis project Ga0066862, IMG submission 66431) | Marine microbial and viral communities from oxygen minimum zone, Eastern Pacific Ocean - ETNP2014F10-02SV255 | ecosystem: Environmental > Aquatic > Marine > Oceanic ... | reverse complement strand
TCGACCCATAGCATCTGTAGCCACTCTTCTAGCATAAACATCACCATTTTTCAATAAATCATTAACAAGAGGTTCAAGTCCTAATTCGGACATGTGTTGAAATAATTCAATAGCGCCTTTGTTAACAAAAGAAGTATTACTTCCTGCTTTATCCTCACCATGGTCTCTTATTACTTCAATAAGAGCGTTCGAAATTGAAACCTCACTTACGGGTAACATTGCTTTTAGAGTCATTAATGCTTCATTACGGATTCCGAAATTTTCATCTCCTAAATCCTCAACTAGATTTTGAATTCTGCCTGATGAACCACCGCTAAAATTAGAATCGCTTTCCATTTTAATCAAACCTTTATCCACTTGCAACTGACCCTCTGATACGAGGGGCTTTAAAATTAGGAAGCCCGGGAATGAGCCCGGGACCATTCCAATCTACTTACTAACTTAGTTTATTTTGAATAATACTAGTTAGAAATTTACCTCATTGGTGGGGCGTACTGAAGTCCGCCTTCCCAGTAAGGTGCATTATTTGTTCCTGCACGGGGTGTCAAACATCCTGATAGAGTGTTACCTCTTTCTCCGTTTGAAGTTCCATCACAGAATGAGTTGTCATATGCTTCTTGGTAATTACCGACATGTTTCAAAACTTCTTGCATCCAAGTAGCTGATAAGGGGTTAGTTTCTGTTCCTAAACCCAAATTTTTGTTAAGCAAGCGATCGTAAGCTGTGTTAGTCATGTCTGCGTTCATGTAGTTAGTACTGGTTACGTTCATTTCTTCAGCTGTTAACATACCGAACCAAACCCACTGTACTACATCATTCCAATCATCATCATTGTCACGAGTTGCTGCACCCAATGGTTCTTTAGACATTAACTCTGGCATAATTGCCATACTGAATGTTGCATTTCCGTCTTGATTTATTCCATATTGCTGAGCGACCATGTTTGACATATCCCCAGTCCATGCAGTACAGTCTTCATTAACAAACTTGATTTTAGCTGCTGCATCGTTTGCTACACCGACAACTGTGTACTCAAGATTATTTGCTGTGAAGTAATCTGCTAAATTACCTTCTGTGGTTGTTCCTGTTGTGGTACAAACTGTAGCTCCACCAATGTCCAAAATGGAATCTGCACCTGTAAAAGCTTCTGTGTTAACTAACATGCCTTGTCCGTCATAGAAGTTAATTCCTGCGAAATCTGCATTCAGATCTGCATCACGGGATGTTGTCCATGTTGTTGTTCTGATTAGGACATCTATTTCTTTATCTTCAAGTTTTTGAAACCTATCTCCAGCGCTTGCTACTACATAATCAATATCTGTGTCTGGGTTTAGTCCAATTGCTGCTGCAATTGCCCTACAGTATTCAACATCTAATCCAGAGTATGCTCCAGTATCAGAATCTAAGTAACCCATACCATATTGTGATGTTTTAATTCCACATTTTAGGGATCCTCTTTCTAAAACTACATCCAAAGTACTTTGTGTTTCTGTAGCTGAATCTACAGTATCTGTATCATCTTTAGTGTCGTCGCTTACACAACCTGTAAAGGCTACGCTCGCCATCATAAGCATTAGCATTAGTGCATAGATTTGTTTCATATGTTTAGGATAAAGAAAATATAGTATATAAATGCTGAGTACGAGAAAAATAGTACCTTATATCTGTATTTATTTTACCTTCTTATCGACTGTAAAGACCAACCTTAATAGAAAATAAGTACGCTAAACAACGAATTTAATGATACGATTTATAATTGTTATTTGCTTTTTGACGAAATGTTTTCTTCCCTCGTGAATAATAAAAGTCTATTGCGTATCTCTTCTCTTGAAAAATCATAATCTCCTTGATTAACTGGATCTTCAATTGGCCAATGGTGTTTTGTACACTTTTCTGGCCAAGGCATCGAAACGCATGTTTCGTTTGCAGAACTGCAAAGAGTTATTACATAATCTGCTTTCTTCCAATCGATATCACTAATGTTCTTTGATTGATGATTCGAAATATCAATGCCTACCTTTTCCATCGCAATAATAGCTTTTTGACTAAGTCCTTCTGGTTTAGTACCTGCACTTAAAACACTTAGACTAGAATTCATGTTTTTCAACAATCCTTCAGCCATTTGTGACCTAGCGGCATTACCTGTACAGATAAACAATACAGTTACCATAATTATAGAGTGTAATCGTCTATAAAATAGTGATTTTACAGCCGACATTATTTTGTGTTCCACCTTAGTTCGATATGCTCTTTTTGGTGGTTCAAGTGGCTTAATTCATCCCTGATACGGCCGTAGAAAAACTTTAAAAGGTGGAACCAATGAGAATAGACTCATGGTGTACTTAACAAGGAAGACCACACGAGGGCAGCATTACTTCTACCTCGTTAAATCTTTCAAGTATGATGGCCGCGTAGAAAAGGTACAACGATACCTAGGTTCCAATGAACCTGATGAGTTTGAACTAGAACGATTAAAACAAATGCATACTAATGAACTAGAATTGGCAGCTATTGAAAGAATGGCGCACATGTCTTCTGAAACATATAGGACTCCGTACCTAGACAAAGAAGCATTACTTGGATTAGAACGAATGAAGTTCCTTAACAGAGCAATTCATAGACTTCAAACTACTGATGAAAAAGTTAAAGAACATGCCAGAAACCGTGTTGCAACAATTTACGGAAATATGGCCCTATCTTCAAATCCTTTAACATTTGAGAATATTGAATTTATTTTTGATCAAGATAGAGCACCTTCTGGAATCCCACTATCAAAAGTATTAGAAGTGTTGTCACTTAGAAGATTGCATGGAGAAATTGGAGAAAGAATTGCTAGATTAGGAAAAAGAAGTATTTTAAAATTACATCAAGACTTATTTGAAGGAACTGGAAAAGGAGGAATTCTTAGAGAAAATTCGGCTAACTTGCCAGGATCTGCATTTATGCCTCCGCCAGCAATATTAGTTGAAGATGAATTAGAAGGGTTGCTACAATGGTGGCATGATCCTTCACCTTTGCATCCTTTTGAAAGGGCTGTATTATTCCACCATAGATTCCAACAAGTACGTCCATTCGAATCTGGAAATGGACTGATTGGAAGATTAATTATGGACGGAATGTTAGTTAGAGCTGGATTGTCTGCAACAAAATGGAATAAAGATGATCGAAATAATTACCTTTCTGGGTTAGTTGCTGGAGATAGGGGCGATCGTGCAAACCTAATATCAAATTTTTGGAACGCTTACAAAAATCAACACCAACCTACTGTTGATGGCGGGCGAGAGGCGATGCGACTAGAACCTCGGCAGTCACAATTGGAGGCCTTCTAAGTGAGGCTTCTCGAACTTAAGTTCGAGAATTTTAAATCTTTCAAAGGCCATATTACCGTCCCTCTCGGACCTGGATTTACCTGTATTACTGGACCTAATGGTTCAGGCAAATCAAACATAACTGACGCTATACTTTTCATATTAGGATCTCGTTCTACAAAACTTTTGAGAGCACGAAAATTAAAACAACTGATACATGGTTTTCAAGAAGGAAGTAAGAAAAAAAGTGGTCCGAAAGCATGTAAAGTTTCAATGTCATTTGATAATAGTGATCGATTTTTAGCTATTGAAAAAGATCTAGTTACTTTTACTAAAGGAATAAAGTTAAAGGGAACAGATACAACTACCTATTATCAAATTGATAAAAAGAAATCTTCTGCAAGAGAATTTGAGGCTTTATTCTCAAGAGCGGGTTTGTATGCAACTGGATACAATATAATTCAGCAAGGTGATGTTATCCAAACTTCCTTAATGTCTGGAATTGAAAGAAGAAGAAAGATAGAGGATGTTGCTGGAATTACTGCATACGATAATAGGTTGAAGAGAACTCGAAGTGCTAGAAAATCTGTGGAGGCTGATTTAGTGCTTCTAAATGAGAGAGCAAAAGAATCTAAAAGAACTTTAAAACAACTTGAAAGAGAAAAAGAAGATGCTGAGAAATTAGAAATCATCATTAAAGAGATAAATGAAAATGAAGTGGCTCTAAAATTTAGGTCAATTTTTGATTTGGAAGCTGAGATTGGATCAAGAAGAGAAATTGTTGAAAAATATACCAAAGAATTAGAAAAAATTGATAAAGAACAATATAAGAGAAAAGAAGATATTGAAGCAAATCAACTTAAATTTAAAGAAATTGAAAATGAAATTGGAATTTCAGGAGGAAACAAAGCTCGTGAATTGCAAGAAGAATTGGATAAGGCTAGAGTTGCACATGCATTGGCCGGAAGAAACGCTGAAAGTGCTCAAAATGAATTAAGAGATTTAGAAATAGAAAGAAAAACAATCACGGAAGAACACAAGATTGCATCTAAAGAACTTAAAGCTCTTACCAAAGAATTAGATTCTCTAAACAAAGAAATTAAAAAATTAGAAAGTAAAGTTTCTGCTAAAGTTACACGTTTAACTGAATTAGAAGGAGCTGCGGCAAATAATTCAGAAGTTGTCAAAAAGCAAAGAGACAAACTTGAAGAACTCCGGAAAAAAGCCGGGGAACTTGAGATGCAGAGGCACAGAATTGAAGGTGAAAAAGAACAATTAAAGAATCAATTAACTAATGCAAAAGAGCAAGTTATACGTTCAAAGCAATGGTTAGACTCAATTATAACTGATGCAAAGGAAGCTGACTTTCAATTAAAAGATATGGAAATTGGAAATAAATCTGCAAACCAAAATTTAGAAAAGATTAAGAAAAAGCATAAAGATGTTTTAAAAACAATTGAGAAATATCAAAAAGAATTATCTGATTTAGAGTCGAAATTACGTAATTTATCGATGAAATTGGCTTCAAAAGAAGCTGCACAAAGAGCAAGAGAAGAATTTGGCGGTTACGCTAAAGGTGTCCAAGCTGTTTTACAGTGTCGTGACGAAGGAAAATTATCTGGAATAATAGGCACTGTTGCAGAATTAGGAAGAGTAGATAAAAAATATGCAACTGCATTAGAAGTAGCTGCAGGGGCACGACTTCAATCAATAGTTACTGAGAATGATCGGGCCGCTGCTGAAGCTATTGAATTTTTGAAACGCAATAATATTGGAAGAGTACGGTTCTTACCTCTGAACAAAATTCATTCATACAAACCAAGTGCTGCAGCTATTTTAATTTCAAAGAAGTCTAGTGCAATTGGCTTTGCCCAGAATTTAGTTAAATTTGATTCCAGATACAAGGATGCATTTGGAAATGTATTTGGAGATACTGTAATTATTGATTCGTTATCTAATGCTAGAGAACATCTTGGTAAAGGAAGAATGGTTACTTTACAAGGAGAATTACTTGAAAGTGGAGGTGCACTTGTTGGAGGTGCTGCACCACGTACTGGCATTAGTTTTGGAACTGCTGATAGAACTAAAATAGATAATCTAAGTGCTGAAATTGGAAACTTGGATGCTGAAAAATTACAGAAATCATCTGCTCTTGGCGAGTTGATAGATAGTGCTGGGAAATTAGCTACTGCTAGGCAAGAACTCGAAAGCGAAAAAGCCGCGTTCCAAACTCGTGTTACGGATTATGATGGAAGAGCTGAAGAAGTAAAGAAAAGAGTTCAAGAAGCTGAAGACGCTCTCAAATCTCGTGAAGGAATGGTTGAAGCATTACAAGGTGAAATTATTGAAAGAAAAGAATCGGTTGAAACCTTAGAACAAGAAATCCAAACAATTACTGGTGAAATATCAAATGCCACCAAGGACTTACAAACTATAGCTGGCGGGAAATCTTCTAAAAATATTGCAAAGTTGCAGAATGAATTAGATGAATTCAGGGAGGAATTATCTGGGAAACAAAGCCAATTTGCTGCTTTGTCTGCAAAAACTGAAGCTACTAAATCTGATGTTGGAAGATTAAAGGGCGATTTAGACTTAAATGAAAAAGAACAGAAAGAACTACAGAAAGTCCTCAAAGAAGAAACTAAGAATTCTGCTAAATTGGATAAAGAATTAAATAAACTAAGAAATGAAGAAGAAACTAAATTCAAGCAGTTAAAAGGATTGAGAGATTCAAGAGATAAGCTACACGATATTTTAACTGAACTAAAAAGTGAATTCTCTACAAACCAGGAATTAATGATAAGTAGAAAACACGCGATGAATGACTTGAAAGTAGAAATTGCAACTCGAGAGCCTAGATTATTAGAAGCCAAAGATAAAATTCCTGAAGATACAAAAACACCACAGACTGTACTAAGCAGAGAAAAATTAGAAACCAATAAAGAAAACCTAGAAAGAAAACGAAATCGCCTAGGAAGTGTTAACATGCTTTCTTTAGACCATTATAGACTAGAATCTGAAAGATTTGGTGAAATAAAGAAACATCGAAAACAACTAAAAGAAGAAGTAAAGAGATTAGAATCTTTAGAAAATAAGATTTCAAGCAAAAAAGAAAATAAATTTATGGGAGTCTACAACCATATTGGTGAAAGTTTCAAGACTTCTTTCAAGGAAATTACTGGTGGTGGTGAGGCTTGGTTAGTTCTTGAGAATAAAGATTCGCCATTTGATGGTGGTGTTACCATCAAAGCACGCATGCCAAAGAAAAAATTATACCCTGTTGAAGCCCTATCTGGCGGTGAAAAATCATTAGTTTCTATGGCCTTCATTTTTGCAATACAAGGTTATGATCCAAGTCCATTCTACTTACTAGATGAACCTGACCAAAATTTAGATGGAGTTAATACTGAACATATAGGTAGAGCGATTGCATTGCAATCTAGTTTTGCTCAATTCTTAGTTGTCAGTTTACATCATGCTGCTCTTCGAGAAGCAGAAAATGTCATTGGTGTATTCATGGGAGATGATGGCGTGTCTAGGTTGCACCAAATTAGAGACGTTGATACTTTTATCTCTTCATTACCAACTGAAACGGAGGCAAAAGCATGAGTCAAGTTGTAAACCACTTATTATTTCACAAAGCAATGGTTGGAATAGATGTTGATCGTGTCGACCAATATATTGAAATTGCAAATGGTGCTAGTTCAGCTGCCGAAGTATCCACAATAGAGGATCCATTTACTAGAAGTGTAACCTTACTTTTCATGTTAGTTAAAGAGCATGGATTGGATCCATGGTCACTTGATATGAAACATTTGATAATGGAATATCAAAAATATGCTCTAAAAGATGATGATTTAGATTTGCCATTGGCTGGTTCCGTTCTTGGTTGGGCTTGGGATGTGCTCAAAATGAGAGCAAATGGAGCTATTGATGCAACCGAACCAATACCTGAACCTCAACCAGACTGGATAGATTTTGATTTTGGATGGGAGCCTACTTATGCAGAACAATTAGAAGATAGTATTGAACCTCCTATTGAAGAAAGTGTACTGTTTAGAGGTGAAAGACGAGTTACTCTTATGGAATTGGTTGGAGCCTTAGAAGATGCTAGAAATGTTGAAAATGAAAGAAAAGCTCGTCTAGAAAGAAGAAAACAATTGAAAGAAGCTCGTGAATCTGTACTCTCTGAAGTTGCTGACCGATTGGGTGATAGATTGCATTTAGATGATCCTACTCAATACAAAGAAAGGGTATGGCAAAAGATTAATGAATTTAATGGAAAACCTATTCCTATTGGCGATTTACTTGATAGGCCCGAAAAAGCTAGCGTAGTTCGCACTTTTGTCGGCTCTTTATTCTTAGCTCGAGAAGGAAGAATAGATATAATTCAAAAGAATTTAGAAAGTCATAATATTTATGTCAAAAACTTGGAGAATGCTGGATGAAAGAATTAATTGCTGTTGAAGCTGCACTATTTTCTGCCGGTAGACCTTTAGATCCTACTGAAACAGCTGAAGCTACTGGTTTATCTAGAAATAAGGCACTTGGCGCTTTGGATGCTTTAGTTGAACTCTACAAATCTAGAGAAGGAGCTTTAGAAATAATAAAATTAGGAACTAAATATGCACTTCAACTAAAATCTGAAGCTATTGAATATGGAAGAAGATTAGCTCCACAGGAAATACCCTCTTATCTGCTACGGACTTTAGCATTAATTGCCCATGAACAACCAATGATGCAAAAAGAATTAAAATATAAATTAGGAGATAAAGTCTATGAACATGTTAGTGAGTTACTCGAATTGGGGATGATTCAAAGAGAACGTAAAGGTCGATCTTTTGAACTAAGTGTAACGTCTGCATTCTTAGAATATTTTGGTATTGAAGCTCAAAATCAATCTGAAATGAAAGCATACTTAGAAAAGGCTCTATCAAGCTCATGAATAGTCCTGGATTAATTGAATTATTTGTTATTATCTTTCTTTTTTGGATTCTACTTGGCCCAAAAAAAGTTATGGAAGGGGCACGATTATTGGGGAAAGCCTATAGAGAATTTAGAGGATACGGGACCGGAATCATTTCTGAAAATACCGAAATTGATGAAAAAGAAAAGGTAAGGGCTTCTGCTGAAAGATTAGGTATTGATACCGCTGGAATGGACACTTCTGAGATTAAAACAGCTATGCTAAATCAATTGTCAAATGAATAAACTAGAATAGATTAATACTGTGTAAAAAGTTTGATATAGTTAGTTACAGAAATGAGAGTGTATGAAGTCAGTGAAAGTTTTAGCCTTGGCAATGCTTTTTTTGCTAACCAGTATGGTTCCTTTGGTAACTGTAGAAGCTGCAAATGAAGAACGTAGAGATACTGACAAAGGATATATTAGTGAAAAATGGAGAGCGGGACTAGGTACAGGTATTGGCGCTTTAAATTCGATTAAGAGTGCTGATATAGATAATGACGGAGAAGACGAATTAATTTTTGGGAATGCACAAGGATTTGTCCATATTTTAGATTGGGATGCTGAAAATGGAGGTTGGGCTGATCAATTCCATACCATTGATATGGGTGGAGCTGTTAAAGGAATGGAAATAGCTCAAATTGATGATGATCCGCAATTAGAAATTGCAATAGGATACAACTGGGTGTCTGACGTTGGTAAGGTAAAAATAATCGATGGTCAAACTTTGCTTGCTGAAACAAACTGGTCTTCTGGAGTTTCTTGGTCCCACGGTCAATGGACTGCTGGATGGCCATACGGACTTGCAATGGGAGATCTTGATGGTGATGATGAAGCTGAAATTGCAATGGGAGATGACAGAGGATTTTTATGGGTCGTAGAGACTGATACTCCTGAAATATACGTTGGAAGAGATGTTACACCTGATGAAGCTGAATGGTATATGGATATCAGTGCTAAAGTTGAGAAAGGTGTTGCAGATGCTTGGGGAGTAACTTTTGGTCAATTTGACGAGGATGAAGCCATGGAAGTTGCTGTTGGAACCAAGGAAGGATGGGTTGCTATTTTTGATGGTGAAACTGAAGAAATGCAGTGGAAAAAAGACATGGACAACAATGACGGTACTGACAGCTTATGCTACAGCCTTATTGCTGCAGATTTAGATGGGGACGATATTGATGAATTAATTGTACCTCAACAAAATAAACTGACTGTTTTTATTGATGGTGAAAAAGATAATTATGTAGAAGCCAGTAGTATCAAAAGTGGATATGGACTTGCTAATAGTGACTTATTTGGAAACTCAAATGAAGAATTAGTCGTCGCAGACGGTAATGGTAAAATTAAAATTATGGGATTAGTTGGAAATAATCTAAACACCTACCAAGAATGGAATACTGGGTACTCTATGAACACTGGAGCAGGAATTACAGTTTCTACAAATGGTCACTCTGATCCTTGGGTAATCCACGGTAGTGACGCTGGAATGGTTGTAGCTTGGGAAATTACTTCGCAAACTGCACATGAGGAAGTTTGGTCAACCAATTCTGAATCTAATGAAAATTTACTGTATTCTATTGAAGGTGGTGGTGCATATGGTGTGGCAATGGGAAATATTGATAACGATGATGCCATTGAGATGCTTGTAGGTAGTTCCTCTGGAAGAGTATACGCATATGATGGAATAACTTACGAAACTGATTGGGTTAGTCCAGTTCTAGAGAAAAATGCAATAGGAATTGCAATTGGAGATTTGAATAATGATGGTAATAATGATATCGCCATATCTACTGGAAATCCAGGTGAACCTCAAGTTGAAGGTGAAGGAGGAGAAGGGTACCTTTACATCTTTGAAGGGACTGGCACCTCATTTTCTGAAGTTTACCAAAGTTCTAACATTGATGCTGCTTTAGGGATTACTATTGCTGAATTGGATGGCAGCACTTATCCTGAAATTGGACTTGCTACAGGTTACTTGGAAGTAATTGATCCTACGGCAGGAACTTCTGAATTACACGGAAATGCCAGAGTATATGGATACAGTGGTTCTGTTTATAGATCTGAATGGGACTCAGATGATTTAGATCAAATTGCTGGAGGAATAGCTAGTGGAGATTTAGGAGGAAGTAACGATTACTTAGTTGTTGGTACTGGCGGCGATAGTCGTGATCCTGATAACGGTGAACCTGGAGAGGTTATTGTCTACAAAAGCGGTGGTGGAACCTCCTATACCACAGACGGGTCTACAATTGATTCTGAAAGATATAATGCTTATGGAATTGCTGTTGGAGATGTTGATAATGATGGAGAAACTGAAATTGCAGTAGGCACTGGAAGCTTTGGAGATTCAAAGCCTACAATGACAGTATACGAAGGATCTTCACACTCTGTTGAATATTCAAAAACTGTAGACACTAGTTCAATATGGGGTGTAGCTATTGATGATTTTGATAGTGACGGTTTTGTTGAATTAATCTATGGTACTTCTGGAGGTGAAATATTCCTTTATGATGGGGAAACGGAAGATTTCGAAGCTAAAACAAGTGCCTTATCTGGAAAAGCTGGACACTATTGTGGAATTGCAATCGCAAATATTGATAATGAAGGTCCAAAAGAAATGCTAATTGGTAGTGAAATTTACATGTGGGTGTTTACTACAGAAGGTCAAACTGATAAACCCGATTTAGCAATTGAAGGAATTGACATTACTTATTCTCCTGAAAATCCAGACGAAGATGAAGATATCATAATTAATGTGACTGTGCATAATTATGGCGGTGTAAATGCTGTAGATTGGAGAGTCAAACTATACGATGGAGATCCTGATGCTGGCGGTAAAAAAATAACTGAATATAGCTCAGACGATGATGACATTATTGCATCGGATGGAGGAAATAGGACTATCCAAAGAACTTGGTATGGACAATCAACTACTCCTGGATATCACGAAATTTATGCTGTAGCTGAGGATATCTCACAGCCAAGACAAGAAACTCGATTTAGTAACAACAAAGATTTTACAACTATTGAAATAGAAGAAATTCCTAATGATAAACCTGTTATTGTTGGTTCTGTAGACACAACCGTTCTATGGATTGATGAACCTGTAAGAGTGGATGTAGGAGAATCTTATGATACGGAAACTACAGATGGTGAACCCGATAATAGTGATGGTGAGGCTGATCTAACTTATAGATATTATACTGAAAATGGTTGGACCTCTTGGGTTGCTGATTATACTTGGGACATTAGTTTCTCTAGTCCTGGAAACAAAGAAATTTTAGTTACTGCTAAGGATGAACGAAGTAAGGAATCTGATGAATACAGTGTAATGATTGAAGTAAAAGCAAACACTCAACCTACTTCAATCTTATTAACAAATATCTCCTCACAAGTCAGTGGCGCATATATAGAATTTGTAGAAGGATCATTTGTAACCTTTAATGTTTCTCAATCATTTGATCCGGATGAAAAAGCTGAATTGGAATATCGATTTAGCTTCGGTGACAATGTATATTCTGATTGGGTAAAAGAAGGACAGACTGTTCGTCTATACCGTAACGCATTCTTTACTGGAGCCAATGGCGGTACTTTACAACTTGATAGTGGTGAAGAAGTATTAAGAGATGAATTTGGAATAAATAGAGTATTTAGGCTACTTAATTCTGAATTATTTGAAATTGTTAATAGTCAGAGCACTGGAAAAGGATACAATTACACCTTGCCTGAAAATACTGAAGAAAAAGTATACTATGCGCAATTAATGGCTCGTGAACTATCTGATACTGGTAATGATGATATTTTGGCTAGTACTTGGTCTGATCCTGTACAAATAAAAGTTTACAGACCTGAAAATATTTTACCTACTGCAAAGGCTGAAGCTGGAATTGTCATAGAAGGGCAGGGAATTTTTAGCGATCGTGTAGATTATGCCAAAACTGGTGATGAAATTACATACTCTGCAGATAAATCTTTTGATCCTGATGGAGAAATAATTTCATATTCTTGGAGAATACTAGATTCAAGAGGAAATGAAGTTAATCTCTTAGGAGATAAAACTATGAAATCCTTTAAACGAACTTACAATGAACCTGGCACTTACACCGCTATTTTAACCGTAACTGATGATCGTAACGGACAAAATACTTGGCAAGCGGTAGTGATTGTAACCACAGGTGAAGGATATGGAGATAATGTCAAAGAAAGCGCTATTGGGGGCATTCCAACAAATGCTTTGATTGGTGGTACAGCTCTTGGCGTACTGGCATTATTCGGTGGAGCAAGAGCTTTGAGTTCAATGAAAGGGGGCGGTGATGAATTTGAAGACATGTTTGAAGAAGAAACTGTTGTTCCAGGTCCTTTGGAATTAGAATGTCCTTCTTGTGGAGGATTAATTTCTATCACAGCCACACAAAGGCCAATACAAATTGGATGTCCTATGTGTCAATCACAATTTGTCATTCGTGAATGAGTTTAACTTTAGGTAACTTAGTACTAGATGGCAAATGCCATGTAATGGGAATTCTAAATGTAACTCCTGATAGTTTCTATGATGGTGGAAAACACTTTGATTTAGTCGATACTAAGAAAAGAATTGATGCAATGATAGAAGAAGGTGCTGAAATTATAGATATTGGAGGTGAATCTACAAGGCCCGGATCCAAACCTGTAACGGCAGAAGAGGAATTAGAAAGAGTAATGCCTTCTATTCAATATATTTCAGAAAATTATGATGTTCCTATTTCAATTGATACGCAAAAAGCTGAAGTTGCAAGAAAAGCAGTTGAAGCTGGAGCATGTGTTGTAAATGATGTTGGCGGTTTACGAAATGAAGATATGATTTCGGCAGTTGCTGAGATGAAAGTACCTGTGATTATAATGCATATGCAAGGTACGCCTGAAAACATGCAAAAGAATCCTCAATATGGTGATGTAGTAGAAGATATCAAAGAATGGTTGGAAGAACGAATAAATGCTGCTGAAAAGGCAGGAATTAAGCGTTCTAACATTATTGTTGATCCTGGAATTGGATTTGGTAAAAATTTAAGACATAATTTAGAAATTTTAGGTAGGTTAAATGAATTCAAAGGGATGGCTGGTGGTGTATTGCTAGGTGCTAGTAGAAAATCATTCATTGGAATGATGACTGGGAATGAAGATGGCGATAGATTAACGGGCAGTTTATCTGCAACAATAATGGGCGTTACTGGTAGTGTTGATATAGCAAGAGTTCACGATGTTAAAGAAACATTAAAAACTATTAAGACAATTGAAAAGTTAACATAAATATACAACTTATTGTGAAAAACGTTTATTTTATATGTTAGGAGTGTTTAGGTAAATATGAACAAAGCCTATATTCTCGCAATATGTATACTTGGTGCATCCTTTACTGGATGTATAGAAGATGATGATTCGTTAACACTTCGCCAATCTGTAGAGGATTTTTTACAAGCCTCAGATGATCGAAATGGGAAAAAGTTTTGCGGGTATATCTTAAATTATGATGGTACTTTTATCAGTGGAGAAGATAAACAGGATTGTATCGCAGAGATTAATGAGGATTTTGGGTTTGAATATACTATAGCAATAACTGACTTTAATTCGGAAAAACAGGACTATAAAGTAAATAAAAATTCTGGATATGTTTACTCCGTTTCTATTATTATGGAAAGTTGTTATAGAGAACAAAGCGATACACAAAATGGTACTAATGAATGGATTTGTGAAACTTTCTCAGAAGGTAATGTATTATGGGTTGAAGTTGGTGGAAAATGGGGATATGGGCCGGATGGACTTGATAAATATTATAGTCTAGAACAAGGAGAATCAGCCCCTATAGCTACTTTCTTTGTATCACAAGATAGTAGTAATAAATATCATGTAGAAGTGATTAAAGTTAGCAAACAATACGATTTAACTGGATTTAGCTTCTACTTGAAAGACGACACTGGATCAACATATGTCGGTGGTAACGGCTTTGGTGAAATAGCGATGCAAGTCAGTGGCGGTAAAGAAACAGGTATAGATATGACCTATAGTGGAGATGATGTGCAATTGCAGAACAGAGCAAGTAATGTCAGTAACGATGACGGTAGCGAATTCCCAGTTCATTTCTCTGACAACGACCGCGATGGCAAATTATCTGCTGGCGACAAATTCTTGGTATATGGACCAGAAGCCGGCCCAGCAGAAGATGGTTGGAAACTAGATATCCAATTTGATGCAACCGGAGACATTATTGGCTCCGCTAAATTACTATAAGTTAAAGGTTATAACATAGAGGACATTCGCTCATTATGAACAAAGCCTATATTCTCGCGATATGTATGCTTGGAGCATCCTTTACTGGATGTATTGAAGACGAATTAGAAGAAAAGGATAATCAATCTGATTTAGAAAAAGCTTTCAATCGTTTTATCGATTCGATAAATAATGAAAATTGGAAAGAATACTGTAAGTATACTATGTTTACTCTAGATGAGGAAAATAACGCTATAATTCTTGCTAATAATGCTGAACTTGACGAATGTGCAGAAGATGAAAGCGGTTCAGGAGGAGG
>Ga0066862_10000563_pt1 | contig 14867 bp, 9 predicted proteins | sample ETN02SmetaG_FD_66431 | JGI IMG/M metagenome (GOLD analysis project Ga0066862, IMG submission 66431) | Marine microbial and viral communities from oxygen minimum zone, Eastern Pacific Ocean - ETNP2014F10-02SV255 | ecosystem: Environmental > Aquatic > Marine > Oceanic ... | reverse complement strand
CGTAAGAATCGGAGTGGTCTTCAACACTAGGGGAGACTTTGTGCATTACCTGCTGATGAAGAGCAATGATTGCGTCCCGTTGCTCATCGACCCTTTCCAAAGCCGTATCCAGCTCGGAGAGAATAGACATGGCATCGACAATCGGCAGCCTCCTTCTAGTCCCAATCTTCTCAATCACTCCGTCCAGTTCCCTAGGAAGCTTCCCTGACAGCTTTATTGCTCCTCCCCTAGGCATTTTCCTGTGCTCTGCTCTGAACAAATCTGGTCCTAGGTCAAGACGAATTGAGAATGATTGGTTAACCCTGTAAACTTTCTTGGGGGGGCCACCCTTGTCCGATTTCTTCATCTCAGAGTCAACGAAGCCAGCGGTCTCGAGCACCTTCAGGTGCTTTACAACCGCTTGCTGACTAACATCCAGTAGTTCTGACAGTTGAAGTGGATAGTGCGGCTCCTTGACTAAGAACCTCAATATCTCTCTCCTAGTGGTGTTTTCAAGAATATTGAGAGACTCGTCGAAGCCAACCATCACTTACCAACCTGAGGTTGGGTAGTTAGGGCCCTCTAAAAACCCAATTGGAAATGTCGGCAAGATGTCGGAGTTAGGATTCAGCATCATCCCAGCTCTTCCACTGCCGGTCCTCTTGATCCGGTTGGGTACTTTCATTGCTTGGACCCGTTGAAACAAACGGCCTTGGCACCCCCCCACCTTCCTCAATTTCGAGACCCCCCTCTTTTTGGGCCCGTACTGATTGAACTTTTTCCATATCAGTTAGAATCACACTACCATCCTGGATAACTAGAAACTGATCTGGAGCTTTGCGTTTATCGGTCCAAACAATTACGGCTAGGATGAGTCCCACCAATCCAATAGGCGCACCAAGACAGCACCCTATGTAGAATAGGTACAACCACGGATTACCGTCGATTTCTTTTGCCAATTCAGTCTCGTCGACCAGCCAGAGTTGTAAATCTTCAGCATCATTGTGGAGGGTGTAGGTCCCAGATTCAACGGCTTCAAAGATCCTGACAGGTGAGTAGATTGTAGAACCATCTGAACCGGGCCTATCCGGGTCAAATGTACCAGCTCCTCTGCCTTCAATTTCTTCTCCGTTCCCACCGAACAACCTAAGCTCTGCTTGGGGAACGTTACCTTCGTTGACTCTTAGGGCGACTAGCCTGGTGTACTGGTCAACAGTGAAATCTGACTCCTGACCCGGTTCAACTTTCACCAAGTAGTTAGATTCCGGATCGAACGTGCTCATTAGTGAGGGATATACCTGGAAAAGAGAAACAACGGCCAATAACAGCAGAAAGAAAGACGACCCAGTGGCCCATCTAGCCCAAGTCCTCCTGCTCGCCATGCCCGGTCCTGCAGCCACTCATCTATCAGGATTGTTTTAGTAAGCCAGCCCTAGAGCTGAGAGCTTTTCAGGAAGATAGGTATCAGTCACGAAGTCCAATCCGTATTTGGCCAGTGACTGCTGCTCCGCCTTCTTCCCAATTTCCTGCATCAACCGAATCTGCTCCTGCCACCACCCAGTGGCGAAGCGAGGGTCGCTAAGCTCCGCTGCTAGTGCATTGGTGTCTTGCTTTGTCAATTCGTCACTTGGCAAATCATAGGCAAGAATGTCATCAGCGGTTATTCCCATGTAGGTTGCCTCCTTGGTGGCCAAGTACTCGGAAATGTGAGCAGTCTTGATGGCCCCGTAGGCGATGCTCGCAAAGATCCTGAATGACCACGGATCACAGTCAGTGAATACCATAATCGGCTTGTTCCACTCCTCGCTCATGCGTCTCATAATCCTCCTAGTGGAGCGAGCAGGCTGTCCCTTTAGGTGGACCAATGCGCACCTAGCCTCCTCATCAAAACCGTTCTCGACTAGCCTATCGAACATTCCACCCGTTTCAATTGCCATGACGAAGTCGATGTCCTCATCAACCAACCGCAGCTTCTCCGACTCCACGTTGTAGGGCACACCATAGCCCGAATCACCCACATCGTCCCGGCTGTTTATTCTCATCCAGTCTCCTCTGCGATTTTTCTCCTCGAATGTCACATTCCCAATTATTCGCGCACCGTCCTCTTCGGGCCTTAGACCGAAGTCCTCCCGAAGGCACTTGGTGACTATCTCCAGGTCCTCTGCGAGGTTGTTGCTTTCGTTTTGGCTAGAGAACTTGCCGTGCCCCCATCCCTCTGAAATGTAGTACATCTCTCTGAGGGTCGAGGTCTTCCCATCCGTTATCATCGTCTCCACGAACTCGGAAATGTGCAAGGCCCTCAGAAGCTGTCTCGCGGAACCAAGGGACGTTGCGTCTCTGACGGTCCTCTTCTTCCCGTACTTGTACACACCTAGCCTCTTATCGAAGCTGATGTTGCTCTTCGAACGGACAGGCAACGTCATCGTTGGGGGCGTGCCTTTCGTCATCTTATTGTGCATCTCTGAAGCGACACCGTGTAACGCCCCGATTACTTCCTCTTTCGTTTTCTGCCTATTGATCGTCACTAATCTGCCTCCAATTGTTCATCTGAGCTGTAGTCATCGAATAGCCCCTTTTGCCCATTTTCAGGCGTTTCATTGGACGAAGCAGCAACTTCGCTTTGTTCCGCTCTCTCCTTCAACTGCCCTAGGGCCTCCGACTTCCCCAGATCAATTTCTGCGGCTTCGAGAGACTCCGTTTTACGTAGCTCATCCAGCAGCTTCTCGTCAATTTTTGCGGCCCCAATAATCTCGCCGTTGCCCCTGTAAAAAATTTCGGCGTCGTTCCACTCACCTTTTTCCAATCCAGAGACAGCGAATTCGATATTCGCGGATGTACCTGGATTAAGGGTATCTAACCTCCATGCCCAGAGTCCCTGTGCTTCCTTCCGGCCTCCTTGAGAGTTCCCCACCATCACGGTTCCTTCCCCCTCTGGCCATTTGGCTAAGATTGTGTACGCTCGTGCCCTAGCAGTATAGTTGTACACTTTTATCGAGCAAGTAGCGAGTTTTCTTCCGGAATCCCAGCCTAATTCCTCCTCACAGAAAACTGCATCCATAATTTTTGTAATCACAGGAGCAAGGTCGGGTTCTTGCCTTGAAAGCAACTCTGACGACTTCTTGGAAATCTCCGGAAGAATGATGTTAATCAACTCGAACTTCTCCTGCGCCTTCTTCCTCTGAGAGCTCTTTTTCAGATGGTTCTTCAAACCCCGGCCGACTTCTAGCATGGCCAGTCTGATTTCCTCGAACACCTCTTCATTGTCTGCGACAGCCTCCTTGGCTTCACTAGTGAACTGCACGTTGGTTGATGCTAGGTGAACTAAAACAGCCGCAGGGCCTTTGGGAATTCCCCTGCCACCAGGATGCTCCAATCCGTATCTCTTCCAGTCTACCGACTCCAGAGCCTTGGTTAGAAGGCACCCACCCTGTTGGTATATGAGGGGGACCCTATTAGCAAATCTGAGAACCTCAATCGGTCCATCAGCACTTAGGTTTCCACCGAAAACTAGCCCGACCTCAATTTGGAAAGGATTGCCCTGACTGACCTTCGGACCTCTAGTAATTGTAGATGCAAAACGAGAGTCTATTGCCTTGGATAGCCCCTTTTTGATTAGAAGGTCCTCAATTGGGGATAGACAGTCTGTAGGAGGTGCCAGAAATTTTACCTTCTGGAAGGCAGCCACCATCTCCTGAGCCTCTTCCGACCTGATTCGCCTCGGAGTCCTGGCCTCCTCGATTCCGGCCGTAGCCAGAATCTCCCGCGCAGCACGCATGCTAACTCCTGAGAAGTTGTGTCTTAGGAACGAGGTCATCTTGCGCTCTTCAGCCTCCTTCAACATCCTCTGCAACGAACCCAGTTGGATCCCATGCGGATGCGGTTTGATTTCACTCACCGCTCTCGGAAGTTTTTCCGTCGTCCTTGGCCAATCCCCCTCTTCGATCACACTCCCGTCTCTATCTTGGACTACTAGGGAGATGCTGGCATGGGGGTTGACTATGGAAGTCATCCGAAGGTATTGGAAAACTGACTGACGCCCCCTCTGGTACTTCGCCCTCATCTCTGTTTGAATCCTTACGCCGTGGGACACGGGCTCACCCGTCCTTTCATCAATCCAAACCTCTCTGCGCTCCCCACTCTTCGTTGCTCTGTTCTTCCTAGTGTCTATCCCCAGATCAACATACACCGCCGAGGAGTCCCTGCTAATCTTTGAAACAACACGGGTCTTCGCTCCGGCGGTAAGTTGCGAATACATCACCACCCCAGTGATTCCAATTCCCTGCTGCCCCCTCGTCTGTCGTATGGCATGGAAGCGAGAGCCCAAGAGAAACTTGCCGAACACGTTCTCAATGTCGTCCCTCGGGATGCCAGGCCCGTTGTCTTGAGTTTTCAAACTCAGACGATCCCCTTTCAGGCGACGAACCTCCACTCTAATCTCCGGAAGAATCCGAGCCTCCTCACATGCATCCAGAGAATTATCCACGGCCTCCTTTACCGCAGTGATGATGGATCTCTGAAGTGTGTCAAATCCAAGGAAATGTTTGTTCTTCTCAAAGAACTCGCTGATGGAAATCTGCGTCTGCTTGTTTGAGAGTTGTTCCGCAGGATCCACGCATTCACCACCACCAAGTCCTCCCACGTCCTAATGACGTGGGGCTTGCTTTGGTGAGACACTCCCACTGAAGACCGCTATTGAACAATGCCCCTGGAGGGCGGTTTATGCTTCGGTTCCCGAGAACACCTCTGGATGCCACGCGCATATCTTACCCAAGAAAGCGCTTGTCATGACCGTCAATGGGCTTGCAAGGTACAGTTTCCCCGGGCCCGATCGGCCCTGATAGTTTCGATTAATTGCAGAAATTGTGACTTGTTCTTGACTGTCGCTTATTCCTGGTCCAGCACCTATACACGCTCCGCAACCCGGGTCAATCAACTGCACTCCAGCACTCTCAAAAAGCTCAGTCCAACCCATTTCGGTTGACAGATCTTTGACAGCCCTAGATCCAAATTGAATGTAACAGTCAACTTCGGTAGGGATTTTCAAGCCCGCCTCCAAGGCAGCTTCGGTCACTTTAGCATAGTATGCGAAGTCATCATCCTTCCCGGCCGTGCAAGAACCTGCGTAAGCAATGTCGATGGGGATCTCTCCGAGGTCGCTGATATAGGCTCCATTGGTCGGATCGGAGGGGATGCCTCTGTCGGGATCGCCAGGATGAGCGACCATCGGGCGGATAAGGGAGAGATCGATGGTATGCACCCCGCCGTGGTATTCAGCCCCCGCGTCCGGGAAAACAAACGCTTTGCGAATGTCATTTGCGCTAATACTCGGGCGACGACCACTCAACCATTCTACAGTCAGTTCATCCGGTTCACATATTCCTGTTTTGGCACTACACTCGGTTGCCATGTTACACAGAGTTGCGCGTTCGTCCATTGATAGGCTGGAGAGTCCGGGCCCCCCAAACTCCATGCTCCTGTCCAGCGTCTCCGAATTGGACGCGAACTTCCACAAGATGTGAAGGATCACATCCTTAGCGGTGCAGCCTGGATCAAGTGAACCCACAAGTTCGAAACGAATGCTCTCTGGTACGTTGACAAACGCGAACTGGTTGTAGACGAGGTTGGCGTACTCGGTTGAACCGACTCCGTAGGCGAGTGCATTCGACGCACCACCCATGCAAGTGTGAGAGTCTGTTGCTTGAATGAAGTCCCCAACATCAATGAATTCCTCTCGGGCAACCTGATGGCAAATCCCTGGGCTGATTCCGTTCTCAGCTGAGTAGTCTCGCACTCCAGTGTGTTTTTGGAAACTCTTCTGCATTTCTCGAAGCCTCTGTATTTTTTCAGTAAAGGCCCCAAATCTTGGGACCTCGGTTGCATAGAGTAAGTGATCTTCGAAAACAGCAAATTTTGAGGGGTTCGGCAACGAGAAACCTTCGCCGTACTCCTCCTTTAGGAATTCATGGACTTGAGCTGTGGTGAATTCGTGGGAGTATCCCCCATCAACCTGAGCGAGAACCGCGTCTCCCGGTTTTACGAATCGCGCGTCTCCATTGACTCCCAGTAGCTTGCTCGCAATCATCTTCTCTACCATCGTCATGGGCCTTTCTTCACTAGAAATCTCAGGCAATTTCACTTCGCCTTCTTTCAACTTCCTAGCAAAAGGAAGGATACCACCGTTCTCCAGAATCAGGCTACTTACGGGATCATATCCCGATGAGAACTCGTTGAGAGGGATGCACTCGCCATTCTGTAATCTAACTAACATTTTGTGATCCCCCATCAATTGCCCTAAATTCAGATTGTTCCGTTCGTGAATAGGTGCGAATGATTCTGCTATCGCAATTCGCACTCCCGCCCAACGCTCACATTGTGCTGCAGTCTCACGACTGGAGCCCGTTCCCTTCCGGCGACCCGATACAATCACCTCAAAGCTCCCGTCAAGAAGCGCCCGAGGCTCGAAAACCCGTCGCCCCTCTTGGAGTAGGCCTGCATAAGCATTCTCTGCAATCACTGCCGGATCGTGGTCGAAACAAACCCAAGCAGGAGTCATCACATCGGTGTTAATGTCATCTAGGAGATCATCAACCCCTAGATTTTCCATTCTCAGGTCTAGTCCCTCATACAACTGTCTGCGAATTAAATTCAAGTCCTTGGTAAGGAAGAGGACCCTTTTTCCAGGGGTTAGAGCAACGTTTTCCGGAGGCCACGGATTCTCTGACATCTCTCCCCCTCATTATCTGCCAGCATCGCTTGCTATTTCACGATTAGCGCAGTGTGAGAAGACCAAACCTCGAAGCAATCCGTGTGTAATGGGAAATAATAGTCTTAAATATGAGGTCTTTTGGGGATTTAATACCTTCTTTCGAGGGGTGAGTGGTGTAATGTCATATCTAGTTGAAGACACTGTCAAGTGTGATGAATGTGGTAGCCGAAATTTGAGTAAGGACGAATCCAGGGGTGAGGTCACCTGCGATGACTGTGGCTTGGTCTTAGAGGACAAGGTGATTGACCAAGGAGCCGAGTGGCGAGTATTCAGCCCCGAGCAGGGTGACCAGCGTGCTAGGACAGGCGCTCCGATGACTGTAATGCTACACGACAAGGGCCTATCTACTGACATAGACTGGCAGAACAAGGATTACTCTGGTAAGTCGATTTCCAGCAGGTACCGGAGCCAGTTCTACAGGATGAGGAAATGGCAGAAGCGATCTAGGGTCAGTAATGCAACGGAGCGAAACAAGGCAATGGCCCTCGCTGAGCTAGACAGGATGGCGAGCCGCCTAGAGCTTCCAAAAACAATCAGGGAAACCGCCGCAGTAACTTATGGCAAAGCCGTAGATGCTAGGCTTATTCGCGGCCGCTCAATTGAGGGGGTGGCTGCAGCTAGCCTTTACGCCGCATGCAGAATTTGTGAAAATCCCAGAACTCTTGATGAGATTGGTGAGGCCAGCAGGACAGGACGCAAGGAGATAGGACGAACCTACCGATTCATGGTCCGAGAACTCAGAATGAAGATCCCACCAACCAAGCCGGAGGATTACATCCCCCGATTCTGTTCGGGTTTAGACCTTGATGCCGAGGTCCAAGCCAAGGCGTACGAGCTAATCGCAGCTGCACAGGAGAAGGAACTGACCAGTGGCCGTGGCCCAACTGGCATCGCAGCCTCGATCATCTACATCGCGAGCGTTCTTTGTGGCAAGCGAAGAACCCAACGCGAGGTTGCCGAGGTCGCTGGAGTCACTGAGGTGACAATCAGGAATCGCTACAAGGAGTTGATTCAGAACCTAAATATCGAGCTTGAAATTTAGTCTCGAATCACGAACAGCCTGTTGTAGAGCCGCATGCATTGCATTTCAGGCAGGTTCCGTTGCGAACCATCTGGCTGCTACCACAGTCATCACATATGTCTCCGGTGAAACCCCTCTCGATAGCAACTTGGCGCGCCCGCGCCTCTGCACCCCGCTCCTGAAGTGGAGCGACCGCCGCATCCAGGGTCATTTGCACCTCTCTCCTCTCACCTTCGGTTCTCATCACACCCATTTCGGTAATCTCTGGCTTGCTTATGGAAAACTGGTTGAGGTCCTCCACAGCGACGTGAGCTAGGTCGTCTCGGCCAGCGTATTCGATTGCAAGCTCTCTGAAAATCCAGTCTACTAGGCTCGATGCCATCTTCACGCGGCCGCTGCCTCCCTCGACCATTCCACTAGGCTCGAACTTCTGGAAAGTGAAAACCTTGATGAAAGCCTCAAGCGGGACCCCGTGCTGCAAACCGATCGACACCGCAATCGCGAACTGGTTCAACATCGCCCTCCACGCAGCCCCCTCCTTCGAGGTTACCAGCAATATCTCGCCTAGCTTCCCATCGGGGTACTCTCCGGTGATGAGACGCACGCTGTGCCCGCCTATCCTGGCCTTGGTGGAAGTTGCCGCCTTCTTGTTTGGCAAAGGCCTCCTAGTTGCGATGAAATCGACGAAAGACTCAGCCAACGGTTTCGCCTCAACCTCTGGAATGGGCATCACCTTGACGGCTTCTTGGACCATCTTCTCTACGATCAACTCCTCCTCAGAAACGTCCTCACTCAGATCGGTGTCATCGACCAATTGATTCATGAGAGGCTGCGAGAGCTTAGAGCAGTCACGGTAAACCGCACACGCCTTGTTCATTGTGGAGTGGCTGAGGTTGTATGCCTCCCTAACATCACTAACCGTAGATTTTGATGGCATATTGATGGTTTTTGAAATCGCCCCGGAAATGAATGGTTGGGCCGCAGCCATCATCTTGACGTGAGCTGGCCATGCAATAGCCCTCGTTCCCTTAGCCCCACATGGAGTGGCGCAGTCAAACACAGCTAGGTGTTCCTCTTTCAGTCCTGGCGCTCCCTCTATGGTGAGGTTCCCAAACACGTGGTCTTGAGAAGCCCTTATCTCATCTGCACCGAACCCCAGAAAATTCAGTGTATCAAAGAACGGGTCCTCGTACTGCTCCACTGTCATTCCGAGAGTACCTGTGCAAAGACTCTCTCCAAGAAGCGAGGGAGCGAACGCGGAACGCAAATCGAACACGTCGCCCAACTTCTCCTCCACACCAGCGATGTCCTTCGATGAGAATCCAACCTCCATCAGACGATCCAAAGGAAGGCTCGGGCAACCACTCAGACGACCCGTTCCTATGATGTACTCTTCAATTGTCTTGCATTCACTATCGGAGTAGCCAAGTCTGTGCAGGGCACTCGGAACACCTTTGTTGACAATCCTCAGAGAGCCTCCGCCAGCCAGAGTCTTGAACTGTACGAGAGAGAACTGTGGCTCAACACCGGTCGTGTCTGCCCCCATCACCAGCCCGATGGTACCAGTCGGTGCGATGACGGTTGTCTGTGCGTTTCTGTACCCGTGTTGTTCTCCCTCTCTAACAGCACGGTCCCAGGAGTCTCTAGCCGCGTCCAGTAAGTCCTTTGGGCACTTCTTCGAGTTTATTCCCATGGGAGGAACGGTCAGCCCCTCGTACTCGTCTACAGGGGAGTCGTACGCAGCCCTACGGTGATTCCTCATTACCCTCAGCATGTGGTCCGCATTTCTCTCATAGTCATCGAAGGCTCCCAGTATGGAGGCCATCTCCGCGCTGGTTGCATAGGTCTCACCGCACATCATCGAGGTAATTGCCCCGCAAATGGAGTAGGCCCGGGCGTCATCGTATGGGATGCCCATGTGCATTAGCAGAGATCCAATGTTGCAGTAGCCGAGGCCCAATGTGCGATAATCGTAAGACTTCCGTGCAATCTCCTCAGAGGGGAACTGGGCCATCAGGACGCTTATTTCTAGCGTCGCGGTCCAAAGCCTAACGCTGTGTCGGAAGTCTTCTATCTGGAAGGTCTGCGTACTCAGGTCGTAGTAGTGTAGGAGATTTATGCTAGCTAGGTTGCATGCAGTATCATCTAGGAACATATACTCTGAGCAAGGGTTAGAACCGTTGATGCGCCCTCCTTCGGGGCACGTGTGCCACTCGTTGATGGTTGTGTCAAATTGCACTCCAGGATCAGCACAGGCCCAGGCAGTATAGGCTATCTTGTCCCAAAGTCCCTGAGCACCCATGGTCCTGCACGGTTCGGCCTCTCGGCCTTCGACCTCAGCCTTCTCAAGCTCTGTCCTCCAGTAAAGCCCCCACTCTCCTCCTTCGCTGACCGCATCCATGAACTTGTTCGGGACACGAACCGAGTTGTTGCTATTCTGACCGGATACGGTCAGATAGGCCTCTCCTTGCCAGTCGGTGTCCAAGACATCGAAGTCAACCCCCCTCCATCCCTGCTTAGCTAGGTCGAGTATCCTCTGGATGTGAGGCTGTGGAACGTGTTCCTTGATGGCACCAACAATCGCTCTCCGGAGACCTAGGTTTGTACTCTGGTTGAATCTGCCCTCGTCGTCGTCGTGCTCCCAAATGGCATTCATCAGTTTGTTTGCGTGATTCTGCAAAATGTTGCTTCCAATTACCAGCGCGGAAACCTTCTCCTCCTCGGTGGATTTCCAATCGATATATTCCTCTATGTCAGGATGATCTAAGTCGAGGGTAACCATCTTCGCAGCGCGCCTAGTGGTTCCGCCGGATTTGATTGCGCCAGCTGCCCTATCCCCTATCTTTAGGAAAGAAAGCAACCCGCTGGACGTCCCTCCACCGGAGAGTGGCTCTCCAACGCCCCTTATGTTTGAGAAATTGGACCCAGTCCCTGACCCGTACTTGAACAGGAGAGCTTCTCTGTTCCAAAGGCCCATAATCGAGTCCGAACCACCAACTAGGGAATCGGATACCGATTGGATGAAGCATGCATGGGGCTGGGGGTGCTCGTAGGCGTTCGTCGAGTACTCTAGCTCGCCAGTGGAAGGATCGACATAGCTGTGGCCTTGAGCTGGCCCTTCTATGCCATATGCCCAATGGAGTCCTGTGTTGAACCACTGGGGACTGTTGGGTGCCGATCTCTGACTAGCTATCAGGTAGCACATCTCGTCGAAGTATGCGCGGGCATCAGCCTCGCTAGCGAAGTAACCATACTTCCAGCCCCAGTAGGCCCAGGTCCCTGCAAGTCGACGGAAGAGCTGCCTTCCGTCCGTCTCACCACCCATTCTTTCAGCGGCATCAATAGTCTGCAGCCGCTCGTGGTCTGGCTCACTTCGCTGTAGCCAGACAGGCACCCCCTCTTCGGGAACATTCCGAAGGAATTTCGGAACTCCCGCCTTGCGCAGATACTTCTGAGCGCAGACTTTTCCGGGTACTCCTGAGAACCCGGAGGGCAGTTTCACGCCAGTGATTGAGTCAGCCATGGAACCATCAGGGTTCCTAATCTCGACATCCATCTCAATCCAATCGAACGAATCAAAGGGATCATCGCCAAGTGAGGTGAAACGCCGCTCGATAACGAGCCCCCTCTCCACCTCGGAATCGGCACCGGATAACTCTACTTTTGTCTGCATTCTTCTCTCTCCCGTCACCTGTCGGTCAGGATAAGCCCCGCCTTGTGCAAGGGAGTTGCGCTTCCGAATGGGGGGTGTTTAATGATTGAGGAAAAAGGAACGTTTTTTTAGGCCAAAACTCCCTCAATTTTCGATAAACCAATCACGAATAATCGTGCCTTTCACTGCCTTACTTCCATGCTCCAGTCCAAGCTGGCGCCAGAGCGAGTAATCATCATGCCCACTGAGCAGTACCTCTCGTGGCTCTTCTCAATCAACCTTCGAACCAATTCCTCGGGAACGTCTCCAACTATGGTGTATTTCATTCGAATTGATGTGAAAACTCTAGGAGCCTGATCAGCTCTGTCGGCATCGACCTCTACTATCGCGCTCTTCACCTTGTTTATCCGATCCTTCAGTCCATCAATCACATCGATAAGAGAGCAACATGCATGGGAGTGCAGAACCATCTCCATCGGTCCTGGGGTGGAAAGTCCGTACATCTCGAATATCTTGCCACCCGAAGTAGTTCCAACATATCCCTCGGCCTGTGTCCACCGCACCTCTCCTTCCATGCGTCTGAAGTACACAACCCCCCCTTGAAGGGTTGGCTTATGAGTGGTGGATTGGTCGGTGCACCGAGAGACATGCCAGAGGCCTCCCTGATTACGATTCGCAAGGGTTCTCTTGATGTACCCGACGATCCAACAGTACACTACATCGAGGGAGACGGCATTGGCGCGGACATCACTCCAGTAATGATTTCCGTAGTAGACGCTGCCGTGGAGAAGGCCTACAATGGGTTACGCAAGATTCAGTGGAAGGAAGTACTAGCTGGACAGAAGGCATTCGACGAGACCGGAGAATGGTTGCCCGAGCCTACAAAGAAATCGATGCGTGATGGACTGATTTCTATCAAAGGACCACTGACCACCCCAGTGGGGGGCGGAATCCGCAGCCTCAACGTCGCGTTGCGACAACAGTTGGACCTGTACGCATGCGTAAGACCAGTCAGATGGTTTTCTGGGACCCCTAGCCCAGTAAAGGACCCGGCATCAGTGGACATGATTATCTTCAGGGAGAACAGTGAGGACGTGTATGCGGGCATCGAGTGGGAGGCCGGCTCCAGCGAAGTCCGCAAGGTCATTGATTTTCTCCAGAACGAGATGGGAGTCGACAAAATTCGATTCCCAGAAACTGCTGGAATCGGAATCAAACCCGTGAGCCAGGAAGGAACAGCACGCATAGTCCGCGCTGCCATCCGTTATGCAATAGACAATGACAGGGATAGCGTTACATTGGTGCATAAGGGCAACATAATGAAGTTCACAGAAGGCGGTTTTCGTGATTGGGGGTACCAACTCGCTAAGGAAGAGTTCGGGGCAGTTGAATTGGAAGGCGGACCTTGGTGCGAATTCCAGAACCCTAAGACGGGTACGAAAATCGTCTTGAAAGATGTGATAGCAGACGCGATGCTTCAGCAGGTGCTGACACGTCCGCGTGAATACAGCGTTCTGACCACCATGAACCTGAACGGCGACTACATCTCCGATGCTCTTGCAGCTCAGGTCGGAGGCATCGGAATCGCCCCAGGAGCCAACATCAACTATGACACAGGTGTTGCAATCTTCGAAGCCACTCACGGGACTGCGCCGAAGTACGCCGGGCAGGACAAGGTCAACCCCGGTAGCCTGATCCTATCGGCTGAAATGATGTTGCGTCACATGGATTGGACCGTTGCTGCAGACTTAGTTGTGAAGGGCATGGAGGGGGCCATTTCTGCCAAGACTGTCACTTACGACTTTGAGAGGTTGATGGATGATGCAACACTCCTTTCCTGCTCTGAATTTGGAGATGCCATTATTTCTCACATGTAGGGTGAAATGATGGACGATGCCAGGGAGAGGATGCTGGCACTCTTTGAGATGTCCCGGTTGTCCGATGAACCACTGTCTTGGTTCAATGACCTATATTCTTCAGCTAACAACAACCGAGAATTGATTCCCTGGGACTGGAGAGAGCCTCATCCATTCCTACGTAACTGGGTTGGGAGGACAGATCACAGAGGAAAAGCTCTCGTCGTTGGGTGCGGCTTAGGTGAGGATGCCGCCTACCTTTCTAAATCAGGATGGCAAGTAACGGCTTTTGATATTTCAGAATCAGCTGTAAACTGGGCGGCAGAATTGCACAGGGAGTGTGACGTAGAGTGGATGGTAGCGGATTTGCTGGATCTCCCATTGGAATGGAGGGAAGCATTCGACTTGGTTCTCGAAGTACATATCCTGCAGGCAATCCCTGAGGAAATAAGAACTCGAGCCGCACCCAAGATAGCGCCACTTCTATCATTGAACGGGCATCTGGTATGCATAGGGAGACTGAATGAAGATGAATCAGCCCAAGATGAGCCACCATGGGCACTATCACGATCATTCATAGAAGATGTAGGGAAGGACCTCAAACAGGTTGAGTTCCACCGTTCAACAATCCCCGAAAAGGAATCAACACGGTACCGTGCAGTGTGGACTAGAATATAGTTTTATTTTTACACTTAATGTAAATTATAACACATATTGTAATCCTGCACACTCGATGCTTTATCTAATCCAGAATGGTGCATTGTCCATGGCATCAGTTATCGCAGGCTTTGTCCGCTCACCGTTCACCCGAGCGGGAAGGGGAAGCCTCTCAAAATCGAGACCAGATGACATTGCTGCTGCAGTTGTTAACAGTCTTCTAACGGACTTGGGCGTTGACCCGGGAACTATCGAAGATATAATCGTTGGAACAGCCTTCCCTGAAGGAGAGCAAGGGTTCAATCTAGCTAGGATGATTACTTTTCTAACCGATCTTCCAGAGAGTGTCCCCGGAGTCACCATTAACAGATTCTGCGGATCTTCAATGCAAGCCATTCACGATGCTGCTGGGCGCATTGCAATGGGTGCGGGAGAAGCGTTCATTGCTGGTGGAGTTGAGGGCATGTCCAGAATTCCAATGACGGGATTCAACCCCATGCCAAATCCCAAACTTAGCCAAAGCTATCCCGCTGCTTTCACATCCATGGGAATTACAGCAGAGAACCTAGCCGCTAAACACGGAATAGATAGACAAGCCCAGGAGGCCTTTGCAGCAGCCAGTCACGCCAAAGCAGCCAAAGCGACTGAGTCAGGAGCATTCTCAGAAGAGATCGTACCCATCGAGACGTCTGTAGGAATGGTTTCCTCCGACGGCTGCATACGCCCGGATACCAGTACAGAAGTCCTATCAGGACTGCGACCCGCATTCCTGACAGATGGCACTGTGACGGCTGGCACGTCATCACCACTTACGGACGGGGCTGCGTTTGTCCTAGTTTGCTCCGAGGAATTCGCCAAAGAACAAGGCCTAACCCCCCTAGCCAGAATCGTAAGCACTGCGGTATCCGGATGCGCCCCCGAAATTATGGGCATCGG
>Ga0066862_10000562_pt1 | contig 14879 bp, 19 predicted proteins | sample ETN02SmetaG_FD_66431 | JGI IMG/M metagenome (GOLD analysis project Ga0066862, IMG submission 66431) | Marine microbial and viral communities from oxygen minimum zone, Eastern Pacific Ocean - ETNP2014F10-02SV255 | ecosystem: Environmental > Aquatic > Marine > Oceanic ... | reverse complement strand
TTGTACAGTAGTTTATAAGGCAACTGTCTTATTAGAAGAAGCTGGATATGATAAGGATGATCTTATATACCTAGAAAAGTTGCCAATTTTTAAATTATAAAAATGCCGGTTCCGATAATTAATTTTAAAAGTGATTCTTGTGAAGAGCAAATGTATAATGCTTGTACAACTGTGGGATTCGCAGTATTCACTAATGTTTATGATGAATGCTCATGAAAATAACACACATGTATACAGGAGAAGGTCTTCCTAAAAATAATGTACAATCTGCTATTTTAACATCAACAGGATTTGTAGGCGATAAACAACGCGGAGAGAATCATGGACCTCCTTATAGAGATATTGTGATGTGGAGTTTAAATCGAATTCAAGAACTGATAAAAGACGGTCATCCTATTTTGCCTGGAGCATGTGGAGAAAATTTAGTTGTAGATGGGGAAGAATATTTTAAATTGAAAGAGGATGATATTTTAACTATAGGCAATTCTATATTAAAATTAACTTTTCCTGCAGATCCTTGTAATAATATTAAAGAATTTTTTACTTCTGATATGAACAAAATTCATGATACAATGCCTAGATGGTGTTGTGATGTGATTTATGCAGACAATAAACCTATTACTATTGGAAATATAATAAACAGACACTAGCTCAACACAATAACGAACAGAGTTGGGAACAACAGATTAATTAAAAAGGAAAATATGTTACCAGTATTATTATTTAATGTGATTTCAGGGCTTGTTATGGACAAAGCGCAGGACCTTGCGAAAGAGCACGTAGAAGCAATGATTGATAGTATCATCCCAGATGATGCAAAAGAAGAGTTAGATGATCTCGTTAAATCAGATCCTACTCACGCGTTTGAAACAGCAAAAGACGCCCTAGTGGGTGCAGTCGAAGGAAAGCTTCCTATACCATTAAAAGATGGAACTCTTAAACCTATAGAACTTACTATTAAAGTAAAGTTTGATCCTTCTACTATGGATTTAGATATCGAAAAAGCTTGACATTTGTTTTAACTTGTGGTATAATATATAATGATTAAATTGAAAGGATTAAATGAGTTATTTTGATGAAATGTTGAAAGTGGCGAACAACACTTATGGTTCAAAAGTAAGTGATGGTGTTGAAGCTGGAGATGTCGAAAGTTTTATCGACACAGGATCGTACATATTAAATGGATTATTATCTGGGAGTATCTATGGAGGATTACCTTCTAATAAAATTACTGCATTCGCTGGTGAAAGTTCTACAGGAAAAACTTTCTTTGTCTTGGGTTGCGTCAGACAGTTTCTTGCAGACAATCCTAGCGGTGGTGTTATTTACTTTGAGTCTGAATCCGCTTTAACAAGACAGATGATAGAATCAAGAGGAATTGATTCTAAACGAATGATTATCCTGCCTGTTGCAACAGTTCAAGAATTTAGAACACAAGCAACAAAAATTTTAGAAAAACATTTAGAAGAATCTGAAAAAGATCGACCACCAATGATGTTATGTTTAGATTCATTAGGTAATCTTTCTACTTCTAAAGAGATGGAAGATGTTAGTGACGGCAAAGAAACCAGAGATATGACCAGAGCTCAAATGGTTAAAGGAACGTTTAGAGTTCTTACTTTGCTAGGAGGTAAAGCAAAAGTTCCTCTTGTTGTTACTAATCACACATATGATCAAATAGGAACATTGTTTCCTCAAAAGATTATGGGTGGTGGAACTGGCCTTCATTATGCGGCATCTAGCATAGTATTCCTATCTAAGAAGAAAGAAAAGGATGGGACTGAGGTAATTGGTAATATAGTCCATTGTAGAAATTTTAAATCTCGACTCACTAAAGAGAATAAGATGATTGATGTTCTTCTTACATATAAAGAGGGATTAAATCGTTACTATGGTTTAGCAGAGTTAGCTGAGAAGTATGGAATCTTTAAAAAGGTTTCTACTAGATTAGAAATGCCAGATGGCGAAAAAGTTTTCTTGAAAACAATTCTAAAAAATCCTACTAAGTATTTTACCAAAGAGATTTTAGATAAAATAGATGCAGTAGCACATAAAGAATTTCTTTATGGAGAAGTTGGTCTTGAAGAAGTATCAGAGGAAGAGGATGTCGAACGAACTGAATAAAGAAGATTATGTTAGGATTAATACTTATTATAGATTAGTTCCTCATCCAGAACATCCTGATGATGTTACTAATCAATGTGTAGAGATGACAACCGGACCCTTTAAAGGTGTCATTTATAAGTATGGTAAATTTCAAGTGGCCCCGCCAGATGCAGAAGATGAAAGTACTGCTAAGTATGAATATGATGTTATAATGGTACCGCCCGAATTAGAAGGTGTTGAACACACCGATGAAGAGGGTGAAGAATTTGAATTTATGATTGGTGAAATATTAGTGAAATTATTATGGGACAGATATTTAGAACAAGACAACGCAGAAATGACAAACCCAATAACTTTTGTGGAGGACGATGAATCAACGGATAGAGCACCTAATACTATCTCATTTGATACACAATGAACTTTTTTCCCGAAAAGTTTCCCCTTATATAAGGCAAGAATATTTTGAAGATAATGCAGAAAAACTTATCTTCAAACAGGTACAAGATTATATTGTTAAACATAATAGTCTACCCACAAAACAAAGCCTTCTAATTGATTTAGATCAACAAGATGGTTTGCATGAGAATGAATACCAAAAAGCTACAGAAATAATTAATACCTTAGATAAACCTGAGGATAAAGATGTAACTGCTTGGCTTATTGAACAATCGGAAACCTTCTGTCAAGATAAAGCAATCTATAATGCAGTTGTTGATGCAATTGCTATTTTAGAAGGTAACGAAAATAAAACAAATTTACAAAAAGGTGCTATTCCATCTTTATTGTCAGATGCATTAGCAGTATCATTTGATCCTCATGTAGGTCATGATTTTATTGAAGATGCAAATGAAAGATTTGAATTTTATCATAGAGTTGAAGAGAAGATTGAATTCGATCTTGAAATGTTTAATAAGATCACTAAAGGAGGGTTACCTAATAAAACTCTTAATATATGTCTTGCTGGAACTGGTGTTGGTAAGTCTCTTTTTATGTGTCATCATGCTGCTAGTTGTTTATCCATAAACAAGAATGTTCTTTATATTACTTTGGAAATGGCTGAAGAAAGGATCGCTGAAAGAATAGATGCAAATCTTTTAGATATACCTATTAGTCAATTAGAAGAACTTTCAAGGGATATGTATCAAAAGAAAATTGATAAGATAAATGCAAAGACTAAGGGTAAAATTATTATTAAAGAATATCCTACCGCATCAGCAAGTGCAATGCATTTTAAAAATCTTTTATCAGAATTAAAGTTGAAACGTAATTTTACTCCTGATATAATATTCATAGATTATTTGAATATATGTTCAAGCGCAAGAATTAGAACAGGCGCAAACGTAAATTCGTATACTTATATTAAATCAATTGCTGAAGAATTAAGAGGGTTAGCGGTAGAATTTAATGTCCCCATTGTATCTGCAACACAGACTACAAGAACAGGATTTACAAGTACAGATATAGGATTAGAAGATACATCTGAAAGTTTTGGTTTACCAGCAACAGCAGACTTTATGTTTGCTATAATATCTTCAGATGAAATGGAACAGTTAAATCAATTACTTGTAAAACAATTAAAAAATAGATATAATGATCCTACATCTTATAAGAAGTTCATTGTTGGAATAGATAGACCTAAAATGAGATTATATGACGTAGAACAAAAAGCCCAAGACGATATTGCAGATAGTGGGCAAGATGATGAACCATTATTTGATCAATCCACTGGCAATAGAATGCGCAATAAAGCGGACTTTGGTGCTTTTCAATATGAATGAATTAGATCTTATTAAAGAAAATATAGAAACAGCATGTCAGTCTTTTAAATGCTTTGAAAAGGCATATAATGAATCAACATTAAAATATATAACATCCTGGCGAAATTGTTCTTTCAAAATGGGAGAACTAATCGAAAAACAATTAGGATTCCCTTGTTATATTAATATAAGAAAAGATAGAACACATGCGTTATATGAAATAACATATGATGGTGCAGCAAATGTACCACAAGAACATTATTCTGAATCTGAGATAGAGATTACAGTAAATTTATCCCCAGAATTATATACCCACCAATTATACATTCCAGAAGAACAATGGGAAAGATATAAAGAACAATTTGTTCTTACATTTGTCCATGAATTAACCCATTCGTTGCAATTTGATGATAGTAAAGACGGACAATCATTTAATTTCGATTCTGATTATTTTTCAAGCCCCTTTGAGATAGATGCTTACAGTTCTGAACTGGCTTTTGACATGTTTCTTTATAAAAAGAAAGAAAAAGCTTGCGATGCATATGCAAGGTATGCTACAATAGATACTAAGGTTGCAGATAAGATGAGAACACTGGCAAAAGAGAAATATCAGTATCTTAAAAATACTAAATAGAGTATAATTCTAAAACATATCAGGAGAAAGTGTGAAAACTTATAAGGATCTAACCCTCGAAGGACTAACGGATGGATTAAGCAGTGGTCGTTTGGGAGGAAGAGTCATAACAGAAGGTCTCGTTAGAGATCTTGAAAAAAGCTTTAAATCCGGAAGCAGTAAAGAAATAAAATGTGGTGATTATACAGTCACTCCAGTGAAGGCTGATCACAAAGCTTCAGATTTTCACGTAGTTGTTAAGGACCGTTCTGGAAAGGACAAAACAGAAGCAATAAAAAAATGGGAACCGGATTTTATAGTTTATATAGATGGCAAAATACATTTTGAAACTCGAGATGGGAAATTGCGCGCACCTGATAAAAAGACAGCTAAAGAAATTGAAGATTGGTGTAAACAGTATTCAAAATAGAGCATAATTCTATAATTAATCAAAGGAAAAAGTATGAAAACTTATAAGGATCTAACCCTCGAAGGACTGACGGATGGATTAAGCGGAGGGCATTTTGGTGGATATATAAAAGAAGATCTTGCTCGTGATATTGAAAAAGGCTTTAAACAGTTCGATAAGCTTGAAACAGATTATAGTAATGGTAACCATTACGGTAAAAAAATAAAATGTGGAGACTTCTTTATTATTCCGGAAATTATGATTGAAGGTGAAAAAGGAGGAGAAGGATACAAAGAAGAAATTAGGAACGTTTCGATAACCCTTCAAGATAAAAAAGGAAAGGATGTGACGAAGCTTCTTGATGATGACGATGATGTATACGACCCCATAGGTCGCGACAAAGGAAGACGCGACATAGAATGGCACAAGTTACAGGGTACTCTTCCCGGTTGGCATGCCGGTGACCCAGTAGATATTCATGGAGCGAGTGAGAATTTAAATGGAAAATTAACTTCAGATGATAAAAAATTGATCAAAAATATTGAACAATGGTGTAAGCAAAATTCAGGGAAGTAATATGGATAACGTAGCAGACTCTGCAAAAGAAGTTTTAGAGACTATGGCTGTTAGTAAGTTAGCTGTAAAGTCAATAGAAGATGTAGCTAAACGGGCAAATAGGATTACTAGATGGGCGCGGAATAATGGTCAGATGGGTGCTGAGGCTAATTCTATTAAAAAGATGGCTAAAGAACTTAACGATATTATGGACAAGTGGACAAAAGGGGACACGGTAATTGTACCATAGAGAAAAAATGAAAACATATACAACTTTTATGGCACCGGGTTACACTAAAATGGAAATTAGAACCCTTTTAGAACGAGTAACACCTGAACTCAAAAAACAAGTTCTAGATCAAATAGAACTCGTTGATAAAGACGAAGTGTTAAAAAATGTATTAGAGGCCATTCAAAAAGATGTGATGGGCAATATGCTAAGAGAAAAAGCAGCTGACGCCAAAATCACTATGAATGTAGATCTGTTTATTGATTCTGTAATATCTATAATTAATAAAACGGGTGATAGTGCAGAAGACCAAGTTACTTTTCTTAGAGATCTACTTGATGGTAAAGTAATAGATTGTATCAAAATGGTCAAAGATAGTTTGAATAAAGTTGTTAAAATGGATTCATATGTTAAGACAAAGAGTCCATTATGGCCCAAAGTTAAAGATAAATTAATTGCTTTAGATATAAAAATTGATAATCAGAATATAGGTCCTGGTGAAATTCTTTATATAATATCAACACCAGGAGGTAAAAAAGGTGATGAAGAGAATAAAGGTGATTGTTGGTTAGCATCAGGTGTTAATGTTGAATTAAAGAAAGATGGTGGAGCCTTTTCAAAACCAACTAAATTTGCTGATGCTAGATTAGCATGGATTAATGCATTCAAAGATTTAGGAAGAGATTTAAGTCCTGCCGACGCAGATAAAATGGGTCTTGGTGGAACAAGTATATACGGTGAATCAAATAAAGGTGGTGGCATAGCTAATGCATTATCCATAGGAAGTAAAGACTATACATCATTGTATATGGATAACAAAAGTGTTACTCAAGGAGTAGCAGATAAGGCATGTGAATCATTATATGCTAAAGTTTGTGCTATAGCTTGTCCTAATAACGGTGCGCTTCCATATACATTTAAGAAAACAGTAAAAAATGGATTAACTGACCCTAATGAATTTATAAGACAATGGAATGCTAATGCCTTACATGATTATAAAGTGCATGGTTGGGATTACTTAACATTATTTAATGCTGATTCAGGTGATACAATTTCATTTATGAGTGCACAGGATTTATATAAGTCCAAACAATGGAATGTGGGTTCTGAATGGATGTTAAGATGGACCGGTGGCGGAGGTTTCGGAGGTACTGGATCTTCAACAAGAGTCTATGCTGGAACATTTAAAAATATAGCTACATATGATCCTGGCGATACTGATTTTGAGAAAAAGGTAGCAGAAAAAAATGAAATAAGAAAAGCTTTAGAGCACGCTTTCGGACAATTAAGTAATAAGAAAAATTCAGGAAAAATAAAAGCGGCATTTAGTAAAGCTAATGATTTAAAAGGTCCTATGAACGACCTTTCAAAGAATAACGAACCTAAAGATTTTAAACCTCTTGTAGGTCAAATAGGACAAAAAATAAGTGACTATTTTCAGGCTAAGAAGGAACTTAATTTTGGTAGAGATAAATCTGATAGAGATTTAGGAAAAAGTTTTGCGGATATGAAACGGAAATTGGGAGTAAGGTGAAACAATATAAACAATTTCTTGCAGAAGCATCTGGAAAAAATCTTCATATGGAACATCTCGAAGATGAGGTGTTGAATGGTGGTGTTAATGGTACTAGAGGTGCTATTGATTTTTTAAGATCTTTAAGAAACATGTTAGCTGGTCATAATAAAGAAGCAGTTAATGTTACTGTTAAATGGGATGGCGCTCCTGCTATATGCGCCGGTATTCATCCTAATGGAAAGTTCTTCGTTGATTATAAATCAATGAGGCGACCCTGCTTTACACAATCAGATGTTGATGAACATTTCAGTGGTGGTCCTCTTCATTCTAAAATGAGTGCTTTATTAGAACATTTACCTAAGTTAAAGATTCCAGGTAATATTTTTCAAGGTGATGTTCTTTGGACAGAGGATAAAGATAAGAAGATACAGACAATTGATAAGGAAAGACAGATTACGTTTACACCTAATACGATAACTTATGCCGTTCCTTTAAATACAGAATTAGCAAATGCCATAATTAAAGCAAAGATTGGAATTGTTTTTCATACAACATACAGAACAGCAGGACAAGAAGACTTAGCAGATTTGACAGCCGAGTTTGGTGCAGATGTAAATCAATGGACATCACATAAGGATGTTTGGGCTGTTAATGCGGACTTTACAGATGTAAGTGGAACAGCAACATTTACAAAGGCAGATGAAAAGAAAGTAACAGATATGCTATCTCAGTTAGGAAAAGATTTTAATAAAGTCAATGGTCGTTTTCTTGATAGTATCAAAGATGATAATATATTAAAAGTTCATATTAAGACCTATATAAATTCTAAAGTCAGAGAAGGTGAATTTATAGAAGAAAGGTTAGCAAGAGATTGTGTAAAATTTATTAAAGCTAAGTTAGATAAAGATGTTGCAAAGTTAAAATCAGAAAAAGGTCGTACACGAAAACAAATGACTGTTGATGAATACTTAAAGAAATTAAATGGGAATATAGATCAGATAGGTACTGTTTTTCGTATAATGGCTTTAATAAATAATATTAAGCTATATATTGTAGAGAAGTTAGAAGAAGTAAAAGGTTTAACTTCTACCTTTATTAAAACCTCAACCGGGTATAAAGTAACAAAACCAGAAGGGTTTGTTGCTATTGACTCATTTGATTCCGGTAAAGGATTAAAATTAGTTAACAGGATGGAATTTAGTAGAATAAATTTCACTGCAGAAAAGGATTGGGATCAATGAAGACGTTTAACGACTATTTAACTGAAGCTACACCATCAACGTTCATTGGAGTAATTGTGGGAGGCGATAGATCACGCACACCACAAATTACTCAGATACATCTAGATGTCCCATTAAAGAATTTGAAAAATAAACCAGATAGTTTTATGGAATTTATTGAAGATGAAACAGGTTTAGATCTCTATGCAAATAATGACAAAGATACTCGTAGAATGATGGATGCTATTTTAAAGAGTAAGGAGTTTGTAGAGAGAAATGCTGATGGGGATGGATTTGTTGGTACAAGTCCTGATAAGAATAAACTAAAAAAAGCTTTAAAAGACTTTAGGGATTAAAATGAAAGATTACAAAGAATTCACAAAGCCGCGGCCTCTGAACGAGTCCAAGTATTCAGATCAGTTGATTGACGCACTGCGTGATTGTATTGATTCCGCGCCCAGTAATACTAAAAATAAACTAGCACAAATATATGAGGACTATGCTCATAAGTTTATGAGACGGCCACAAAAATTACCATATATGTTACAAGGATTCTTAGACGCCATCGAAGAAGCCTCTGATGCAAGAATAGAATGGAAGGGTGGCGGAGATAGGAGTGACTGGTGAAAACATATAAAGATTTTACAGATAAAGAAGTTGAGGTTAAGGAACTTGGACCAATCGCTGGATTCGTTGCCAGAGCCGCAGCAAAGCACGTAGCTAAGAAAGTAATTAATAAGGCAACAGAAAAGAAAGAAAAACAAGTTGATGAACTTTCAAAAGGTTTATTAAACCGAGCAGCAAACACTGCTAGAGACAAAGCCGGTCATGAAAGACATGTATCAAAGACTGCCGATACAAATCTAGATCGTAAACGTGCAGGTTACAAAGCAGCTAAAAATGATGCACGAGCATTTAAATTCAGTAAAGCTGCCGACAAGAAAGAGGCTTGGCAGAAACCAAGAGATAAAGACTATGAAGATCTAGGCCCACTTCATCCAGGTGAAATGAAAGGAAGAAGTTCTTATTCCGGAAAGCATGACGACAAGGCAAAGAAACAAAGAGAGAAACAAAGAGGAATAAGAAAAGAGAGTCATGATTATTTTGGTAGCGGACCGTTCACAGGACCAAAAAGTGATCTAGCTGCTTCGGTTTTGAGAATAGCAGAAAAAGCAGCAAAAAACAAAGAGGCTGTGGAAGAAGTAAAGGGTTTTGAAAAAATGTCTAACGACAAATTAAACCAGTCTGTTAAAGACGCGTATCTCGATAAGGTTCGAGGGGGAATGTGATTTCATTTACTCAATTACGGGAAGGGTCGTTAAAGACAGCAGTATTTACTTTTGGTCGGTTTAACCCCCCTACAATTGGACACGAGATTTTAGTTAATAAGGTAGCCGCAGTTGCTAAACGCAATCGTGGTGATGCTTTTATATTCCCTAGTTCTACACAAGATTCTAAAAAGAATCCATTAGAATATAAAGAAAAGATTAAATGGATGAAAAAAATGTTTAAACCGAAAGGCGAAGACATTTTTAAGTATTCAGATGATCAACCTAAGGATGCATTGAAATCTCTTTCATTATTACATGATGAAGGATATGAAGAAGTTATTATGGTTGTAGGAAGTGATAGAGTAAATCAATTTAAAAAAATATTACCTCAATATAATGGTGTTGATGGTAAAGCTCATGGTTTTTATGATTTCAAAAAAATAGAAATAGAAAGCGCTGGCGAAAGAGATCCAGATGCAGATGATGCCACAGGAATGTCAGCTTCTAAATTAAGATCACTTGCCGTTGATGGTGATTTTGATAATTTTAAAGAAGGTTTACCAGATACTTTATCTGATAAAGATAAACGTTCATTATATCAATCATTACGAAAAGGTATGAGATTATCTGTTATTGAAGCACAAATAAAAGAAAAATTGGGTCCTGGGAAGCCGATTGCTCCAATGAAGAATACTACTAAGGATCCTAAAGCAGCAATGGGAAAATTTGTATCTAAAACTGCTCCACCAAGAACAAACGACGATGCAGGAATAGATAGTATAATGCAAAAAGCAGCTTCAGGAGCGAAACCTTCGAGTCCGGTTGTTAAAGTAAAAAATAAGCCAGCGCCGGCAAAAGCACCACCACCTTCTTCGGCAGATAAAGAATCATTATGTATGGATAAGATCCATTATGAGAATAAGACTTATCATGTGGAAGAATATACAAAAAAAGTGTTTCAATATCTACAACAATTTGCTACAACAAAGCCCAAACAAGAATATTATAAACGTGCTTTAAAAGAAACAGAAGAATTTTGGGAAAAGTATGAAATAGTATTTGGTGGCGCGATTAAAGTAGCATTATGGGAAGTATCGCGGATGAGGGAGCACACAAAGAAAGCCGCTGATTTTATTACATTGTTAGGTGAAGATGTTGATTATGACATAGCAAACCTTTCTTATATGAATGAACGAATAGATGAATTGCCTACAAATAACATAGATATTAATAAACCAGTAAGTTCTAAATTGCAAGAAATACTTGGTTTAAAGGAATGGCACAAGGATAGATCTAAAGAAGGTCAACAGTTAGAAATCGGAACCGATAAATATAGACAGTATACTGTGGATTTGACTCCAGAAGAAGAGTATCAATTAGAACAGAATAAAAAACGCAAACAACAAACGGAAAGAGTCAGTAAGATGATTTCCAAAATTATTGCCAACAGGAGCTAATAATGGATTGGTCAAAATATTATCCCGCGAATTACTCGGCGATAACAGAAGCAGACATTGAGATGATAAGGGAGAAGAGAAAGATAGAAACTCCTGTTGAAGATAAGTCAGATGACGACGAAGAAATCAAAGCTAAGTCCAAGGATAAAGAAGATTCTGAAGATGAGGTAGATGAAGATAAAGGCGAAGGTTGTCCTTGTTGTGATGGTGGACCTTGTGAATGTCCTGAAGGATGTAAAGATTGTGATTGTTCAGCAAACGTTGATGAAGTGGCCGGCCATGCTAAGGATGAATTTAAAGATGATGAAATGAAGAAGGATCACGCGAAGAAGAAAAAGAAGGGTGAACCTGAAGAACCAGAATTTTCTAAGAACCAGGATACTGTTACAAATGCGGAAGCAGTAGATCATGGAAAACCTGGAGTGGTTGATATCTACAAAGAGACTATTGCATTAGCTAAAGTAACAAGAGGTAGGGATAAGTTGTCTCTTGAAGGAGCTGCAAAGTTGATAAAGCAACGTTCTTATGATAAGTTGGCACCTTACTTAGATAGTATGGAAGAAGAGCCACGTCAATCTGTTCTGATGATCTTAATGAATGATCAAAAGATTGCAGATAAAGTCATGAAAAAGATGAAGACAGAAAAGTATCATGGCTGGTTGATGTCTGAAATGCATCAGAAGTTTGATGGCCTTACATGGGCAGAGATTGGAGAACGTTTAATTAAAACTCCAGAACGCAGATTAGTTTCTCTTGCATATGCTACTAAGATGGGAACAATTGATGCACCTTCACCTGAAGTCCAAAAATTAGCGGATGAGGCTTCGTTGGAAGATTTAGAAAAAGCTGCCGGTGAAATTATTGGTGAAGATGATGAGCTAGATGAAGCAAAATCAGATGCGGAAAAAATTGCTGATAAGAATAAAGCTGATATGGCAAAGAAGGCTGCTGGGACAAATTCAAATAATCAGGCAGATGCAAAAAAAGCAGATGCGTCAAGAGCTGCCGCCGCGGCCGCAGCTGATAAAGACCAACAAAAACGTCAGGCAGATGCAGAAAAAGATAGAATAGCAAGGAAGAAACAAAAAGATGCTGAAAATGCTAGAAAGATTGATGATCCTTCAATTAAGAAAACCCAAGGACCTTCTACAACGCGTTCAAAAATTGCGAATATAGCGTTTGCTGCATTGGAGGCCTATGAAGGAGATGTTCCTGAAACTATTGATGCAAGACGTAAAGTATTTAAAGAAAAAATTAGAAAGCTTGCTTATGAGAAGGCCAAAGAAATGATTGCAAAGCATCAATCAGAGCCTGATCCTGCTTTAGAAGCTAAAAAAGAAGAAGAGGATTCTGATGAAATAGGATCCAAAGTAAAAGAGACTGGTAAGGTCGATAACAAAATAAAGGTGGAGCCAACAGTGAAAGAAAGTACAGGTGTTTCTTTTGTGCGGAAGTATAAACAGAAAATGGCAGTAGAACGGAAAGATGTAACTCTCGAAAATAGTATACTTGAATATCTAGCAGGTAGTTCTTTTGGGGGAGTAGGTCAAGCAAATCCAGTGGGTGGCGAATTTGCATCTGATGATTCACCCGCTTCAGCTACTTCAATTGCTCGCGCATTGAAGTGCAGTCCAATGCAAGTACAAAAGTTATTGGATGATATGTTAGAAGCAGGACAGATAACACGTGTAGGTGATGCATATTCATATGCTTCTCCTAGACCAGCCGTGCCACAGGGCGAAAAAGAAGAGTCCGGACTAGAAGTATAAACAAATAATATGAATATAGTGATTGGAAATGGTGAAAGTCGTAAGGCTTTTAACCTTAATTTATTATTAGATCATGTAACTTATGGATGTAATGCAATGTATAGGGATTGGAGCCCTACGCATCTTATATGTATCGATAATAAGATGCTACATGAAATAGTAACATCACAGTATCCAAAGTTGCATCATTGTTGGTTTAGAAATTTTCAGTTACTGGATCCTGATATGTATCCAGTTTTCAGGTCAACAGTTACGCCTGATATTGAGGTAATAGAGAATAAGAATACAGGATATAAATTCGCCTATTACGGACAAGAAATAAGTAGAGTTTATCATGATGATACTCATACGATGGATCTGCAAGATAAACCGATTCATTATTTTACATGGTTATCAGAACATGATAAAATAGATGTGGTAGACGATTTAAAACATATACCAATGTTAGATTCAGGACCACTCGCAACTTGGCTATGTTGTGAACAAGAAAAACCAGAAACGGTTTATTTAATGGGTTTTGATTTTAACATAAATGATGGAAAAGTAAACAATATATATAAAGACACAGATTGTTATGCTCCTAGTTATGCATTGCCAGTGAAAGCGGCAGGGTGGATTCAAAATTTTGAAGTTATGTTTACGGAACACTTTCCTGAAGTCAATTTTGTACATATTCAGGAAGAAGAGTGCTTTAATAAAGAAATTCCAAACATAGATACAATGTCTATGGATGAGTTTAAAGAGTTGTTATAAATATTTAAAAATTAATAGGAGAAATTCATGCCTCTATGGGGAAAAGCCGCTGCTGGTACTCAGGCACAAAAACCAAAATGGGTTGGTACCACAGAAGGTGCACAATACAATAAACAAGATATCTATGGCGCTGACAATGGCTGGGTTATTAATACTAAAGCCAGTAAAAATGCTTCAGCTCGTCCGGAGCAACTAGTTGCAATGGGTGGTCTTGGTACTTCACTTGCTGCACCAACTGTTACATCAATGAGATTTACAGCTTCTGCAATCACTGGTGGATCGAGAACAATTGCTGTTCAGATTACTTGGGATGAAAGAGTTACAGTTACTGGAACACCACAAGTTGCTATTGCAAACGGTAATCAGGGAACTGGATCAGGTCGAGGACCACATACAGCTTCATATGCTTCAGGTTCTGGAACAAACAGGCTCACTTTCAGCGTAGCAAGTCAAACAGTTGCAACAAGCGATGTTCTTACATTAGGTGGATCTAATGTGGCACTAAATAGTGGTACAATTAAAGATACAACTGATGGATCAACTGTAGCATTGTTAGTTCTTTCAGGATTAACTGCGGTAACATTGACAGTAACTTAATAGTTAACTGATATTATGGAATATGTGGAAAATATAAATGTTGCTGTAGTATTACAGCAACTACAGTCATACAAAGCTGAGAAAGAAAAACTTACTCAAAAACTTTCTCAGCTTAATGACGAAGCAGAACAAAGTAAACGTGGTATACATAGTTATGATGGCGCTATACAAGCCCTTGATGCATTACTACAAACAGCTGAATCTAAAGAGATTGATGTTCCTGAATTGGAAGAAAATTAATGGCAGATAAAACGATACCCGCTTTAAATACACATGATAGTCCTACAGCGGAAGACTTATTAATTATAGTTGATGATCCTTCTGGTAATCCCGTAAATAAGAAAATACGTGTAGACACATTACTATCAGCACTTTCTACAGATACAACAACTAGAAGTGTAGCAAATAAGGTTCAATCTAGAGCTGATACCAATATTGCAAGAGATTTAAATTTACGAAATTCTAAAACTGTTTTACAGCCAGAAGTATTAAAAGGTGAACAGGACGATATGACTGTCATTTTGGGAACCTTAGATATGGCACAAAATTCTGTCTGGCATGTAGAGATTGATGGAACATCTTCTTCAGCAAATGATACATTTAAATGGTGGAGAGATGGAAATACTG
>Ga0066862_10000557_pt1 | contig 14942 bp, 14 predicted proteins | sample ETN02SmetaG_FD_66431 | JGI IMG/M metagenome (GOLD analysis project Ga0066862, IMG submission 66431) | Marine microbial and viral communities from oxygen minimum zone, Eastern Pacific Ocean - ETNP2014F10-02SV255 | ecosystem: Environmental > Aquatic > Marine > Oceanic ... | reverse complement strand
GGAATCTCTTTGATTAGATTGGGAAGGAGGTAGCCTGGCAAATTCGCCTGCATCTTTTTGTGAATTCTTTGACCTTTTTTGGTATCAACGAAGAAATGCATTGTTTTTGCAACCTTGTCAGGAAGATGCAGATAATATGGGAGAACTCCTTGGTCAAATAATTTGTTTGAAAGATCGATAAGTATTTGGGCATCGTCATTCACACCCTTCAATAAAACGGACTGATTTAGTAGCCAAGCACCTGAATTTTTCAGACAGTCGAAGGCTCTTTTTGTCTCATGATCCAATTCGTTGGGATGGTTTACGTGGACTACAACGACAAGTTTCTTGTCAGTACACGCTAAAGTATGAATTAGGCCTTCTGATATTCGTTGTGGTAACACGATTGGCAATCTTGTATGGATGCGAATGGTCTTTATGGTTTTGATATTGTCTATTTGTTGAAAGATTGCTTGCAGGCCTTCATCGTCAAGTATTAGAGGGTCACCACCAGATAGAATAATTTCGCTCATGGAGCTATCTAGCCCAATTTCGAAGATTGCTTGTTCGATGTTTTTGGGACGATGTAGCTTATAAGGGAAATGTCGCCTGAAGCAGTATCGACAATTTATCGCGCACGCATTCGATGTAATTAAGAGCGCCCTTTTTTGATATTTTTGCAAAATGTTAGGGGAGTTTTTGTTAGACGTAGAAAACTCATTTAAAGGGTCTTCAACAAAAGCACTATGAGCGTTTCGTTCTTTTACATCGGGTAACACTTGTCTAAGTAAAGGATCGTCATATGTATTCTTCATGCGGTTGGCAAAACTCTTTGTGACAAGGGTTGAGAATTCGTTTTCTATGAAGTTGCCCGTATTGGGTAGGTTTAAGTAAGCCAGAAGATCCTTCGAATTTCGAAAAGCTCCGCGCATATGAGCCTTCCATTGGTCAGATTTCCATGGCTGGTTATTCGGGGGTATGATCAACTTTTATCTGCGGTATCTTTTTTATGGCAACCTATTCTACCAATGAATTTCGTTCAGGGTTAAAGGTTATGTTGGATGACGATCCCTGTGCAATTTTAGAAAATGAATTTGTTAAACCAGGTAAAGGCCAGGCTTTTAATCGAGTGAAATTTCGAAATCTCAAGACGGATAGGGTCTGGGAGCGTACCTTTAAATCGGGTGATTCTCTTGAGGCGGCAGATGTGATGGAAACTGATATGCAGTATTTATATTCAGATGGTGAGAGTTGGCACTTTATGAAGACGGATGATAGTTATGAACAGATTGAGGCTAATGAAAGTGCGGTCGGAGAGGCCCGATATTGGTTAAAAGAAGAAAATGAGTATCAAGTGACCCTCTGGAATGAGCAACCTATAGCCGTGACGCCTCCTAATTTTGTTGAGCTAGAGGTTATTGAGACTGATCCCGGGCTTAAGGGAGATACTGCGACTGGAGGTACTAAGCCGGCTACTTTGTCGACCGGATTTATGGTTAAGGGTGTCCCATTATTCGTTAACGTTGGCGATGTGTTGAAAATTGATACTCGTACCGGGGAATATGTTAGTCGTAGCAAAAGCTGAAGCGCTTTGGTAGTAACGGTCGATGGGTTATAAAAAAACTAATGCCTCATCGTTGATTCTTCAAAGAGCATCGCTTTTGGCTGATCTGCGTGATTTTTTCTCAAGTCAAAATATCTTAGAAGTTCAGATGCCGGTTTTATCGAGCCATACGGTTACTGACCCGGAAGTTAATTCGATTGATGTGCCGGGCTATGGCTATTTGCAGACTTCACCCGAGTATTTGATGAAGCGATTGCTGTCATCTGGTGCGCCAAGTATTTACTCAATTGGCCCTGCTTTTCGAGATCAAGAAGTTGGTCGTCATCATCGGTCAGAATTCATCATGATTGAGTGGTATCGGGTTGGACTAAATGACTTGGCGCTTATAGACGAAATCAAAGAGTTGTTAAATGTTGTTCTAGGAGCCTCAGATTATCAAGAGGTTAGTTATCAGGAAGTCTTAGAGGGCAATAATGAAAGAGACCTAGATGAAGATTTACGATTTTCTTTGGCCTGCCAAAAACTTAATCCAGGGCGTTTTGTAATTAATGACTATCCTGCCGAAAAGGCGGTTTTGGCGAGACTTGATGAAAATAACAAGGAGGTTGCTAGAAGATTCGAATTTATAGTCAACGGGTTGGAGTTGGCAAACGGTTATTTTGAGCTAAAGGACTGGTCGGAACATGTGGCACGTTTTGCGACAGACAATCTGGTTCGGGAAACACGAGATTTGCCCACTATAGGCATTGATGAGGAGTTTTTGGACTCTATCCAAGTTGGATTGCCTGATTGTGCTGGTGTTGCTATGGGTTTTGATCGTTTGTTGATGCTAAAAATGGGAGAAAACGATATAGGTGCGGTCCAGTTATTTTAATCAGTAGAGGGCTATTGTTTTCAATTTATAAAGCCAATCGGACTGCACGCTTCTAATTCTGAGCCTATTTTTAGATTTTTATTCAAAACGAAATGGTTGGGTGGAAAACAGCAAATAACGGTAGAGCCGAGCAAAAATCGTCCAACTTCTGCACAACTGGGTAAATCAAGTTGGTAATTGTTGATTGCCTCGAAATTGTATGGCGATAAAGGCCCGTCCCAACTGGTTTCTATTGAGGCTACGATTAGAGCTCCAACTAAGATGACGAGTATAGGGCCTCTGTCCGTTAAAAATTGACAGACTAGTCGTTCATTTTTGCAAAATAGTTCTTTTATTGACCGCTCGGTATTGCTGTTTACTGAATATAGAGAGCCTGGTACCGATATTGTTTTTTGGAGTTGCGCAGATACTGGTAAGTGGACTCTATGGTAATTGCTCGGGGATAAATAAATCGTGATGAAAGAGCCGTTTAGAAATGGTTTAGTGTCCATCTTTGATAGGTCACTTAGAGAGTAGTTATGTCCCTTAGCCTGCAACAGTTGGCCATCTTGAATCTTTCCGATCTGACTGATTGAGCCTTCTGCAGGAGAATAAATAGTGTTTTTAGCAATCGGTTCGTAATCTGTCTTTAGTTCGATCTTTCTGGAAAAAAAGTCGTTGAAAGAATTGTAGTCCTTGCTTCTTTTTTGTTTTGCGTTATGCAGCGACACATTATAAATCTTTTTGAAGGCTCGAATAAAAACTGTTTTAACGAGCTGGTTTTCCGATGCAGCAATTTTACCGATAAGCCTAGAAATTAGGTGTTTGGGGGTTAGCGCCTGAAGTAAAGCAAACAAATTATTGGTCCTTAAAGCTCAATTGGAGTATCCGGCCTATTACCCCACTCCATCCAAGCTCCATCATATGCCTTGATGTCTAATTGGAACAAACGACCAACAAGATAAGATAGACCTGATCGATGGTGTGCCTGACAGTAGGTGATAATCTTTTTACCTGAAAGTAGATCATTATCTTTGAGAATTTGTTCTAGATTGTCGGTTAAGCAAAAGTGGTTTTTGGAATTTTGTAGTGTCGACCAATCAAGGTTAAATGCTGATGGAATATGGCCGCCTCTGATTGCGCGCCTATCTTGACCTGTAAATTCTTTCGCAGATCTTGCATCCCAGATCAATTGCTGTGGATCTTTGATCGCATTTTTCACATCTTCGACACTTGCTATGGGAAGGGTTTGTAGTTTGGCTCGGACTTCGGTGACCGGAACTTGGGTCCAATTTTTTTCGATAGACAAGTTTTCACCCCGCCAGGCAATGAGGCCTCCATTAAGATAACCAAGGGATGAATGGCCCAGGCAGTCAAGAATCCACAGAAACCTTCCTGCCCATCCGCCGCCTTCGTTATCATAGACCACGATTGTGTGGTCAGTGCGATATCCGATTTTTGACAATAGTGCTCTAATATTTGCGATGGAGGGCAGTTTGCCAACCATGGGCCCCTGATCATTCATAATTTCTTCGGGGGTGACTAGAAGAGCATTTGGTATGTGTCCATTAAGATAGGTCGCAGTATCTGTAATTTGAACGACCATTGTATTTTTTTCTTTGAGTACGGAACTCAAGGATATTGGGGAATACAATGTGACTGGATGCATATAGCGTATTCATTTTCTTTTGATTTCAACCATAATACTTGATATGACGATATGTAGGTGGGGGTAATGCTGCAACCAAACTTGGTCTGGATAGATTTGGAAATGACTGGATTAGATTTGCATAAAGAGCGAATCATCGAAATCGCGACTATTGTCACGGATTCAAATTTGAATGTTTTGTCAGAAGGGCCAGTTTTGGCGATAAAACAAGAGCAATCCTTTTTTGACGATATGGACGACTGGAATATTACTCATCATTCGAAGTCTGGATTGCTTGATAGAATAGAAACTGCGGGCGTCGGGGAAAGAGAAGCCGAGGCGGTGACGCTTGCTTTTTTAGAAAATTATGTTTTCGAAGGTGAGGCTCCCCTTTGTGGTAATAGTATTTGTCAGGATCGTAGATTTCTGAATCGGTATATGCCTATTCTCGAATCTTTTTTACACTATCGGAACATTGATGTGAGCTCGATCAAGGAACTATGTAAACGTTGGAAGCCCGAATTGCAGGATCAAATCCAGAAAAGCGGATCGCATAGCGCGTTAATTGATATTCGGGAATCTATAGATGAGCTGAAGGTTTATCGAGAACACTTTTTTCGGAAATAGACCGTTTCTCCAATTGATTGATTGCCCAATTGATGTGTTCCGCCACCATTTCACTGCAGGATGTTAGCTTTTCTAAGAGTATTTGGGTTGCTAAAGGACTTCCGCCACTGTTGCCAATAGCAATTGCTAGATTTCTTTGCCACTGCTCGTAATTTATGCGGCGCAAGGGTGAGCCTATTGTTATTTGCTCGAAATCGGACGCACTCATTTTAAATAGCTTTAATAAGTTGGCGTTGTCTAAATTGTTCCTCGATTCAAAATCTGGTTCGGTTGAGTGAGTAGGAGTGCGATTCCAGGGACAAAATATCTGGCAGTCATCGCAGCCAAAAATTCGATTTCCTATTGGCTCACGCAAGTCCTCAGGAATGATACCTTTATGTTCAATCGTCAAATAAGAGATACATTTGTTAGCCTGCAGCTTCTGAGGACCTATGATGGCATTAGTTGGGCAGACGGTCATACAAGCTGAGCATTTACCACATTCATTTGCGATTTCCTTGTCTTCAGTTGGCAGAGGTGCGTTTGTGAAGATCTCTCCGAGAAAAAACCACGACCCTGCATCTTTATTTAAAAGCAGGGTATGCTTACCGATCCAACCTAGTTTAGCCTTTGCGCCGATTGGTTTTTCTAGTACCGGTGCAGAATCTGCAAACACTCGATATTTTTGATAGGGAATCGATACACTAATTTTATCGGCTAGCTTCACGAGTCGTTTACGCATCAATTTATGGTAGTCCCTTCCGAGCGCATAACGAGCTATATATGCTTTGTTTTTATCTTGCAGGGCCTGCTCAGGGTTTGTTTTAGGCGATAGATAATTCATTGTCACAGAGATTATTCGAAGGGTCTCTGGCACTAGTTCGTCTGGATGCATCCGTTTTCTTATATTTCTGTGAAGATAGTTCATATCTCCAGCGTATCCTTTCCGTAGCCATTGCTTGAATCGGTCATGCTCATGGGTTAAATCAATATCGGATATCCCGACGCTGGAAAAGCCCAGGTCTTCGGCCCATAGTCTTATTTGTCCTATGGATGGCAGTTCTTCGGCATAATTGGGCAAAAGAAATGATCTCATGCATACAGGTAAGACGTATAATAGCAATAAGATTTAGATAGCTGTTATGAGCATGTTTGATAAAAACGTATCTCTATATTCGGCGGAACAAAGTAGGGCGATAGATGAGCTCGCTCTGGAACATTTGAATGTTGGATCTGGCGTTCTGATGGAAAGAGCGGCTCGGTTTGCATTTGATGTGGCTCTAAATCGTTGGCCAAATATGAAATCTGTTTCTGTGTTTGCCGGTAAAGGAAATAATGCCGGAGACGCCTTTTTATTTGCTGGATTAGCCCAGGAATATGGGATCAAGGTTCAGTTGTTCACGATGGTCGATTTATCAGAACTTAATGAAGGCGCTAAATCGGCATACGAAGAGATAGATATCTCTTTGCTACAAAAAGAGTTGTCTTTGAACAATATTTCTGGTGATTTGATTATAGATGGATTAATTGGCACTGGACTCAAAGGTCGGGTTGATGGGGACTTTGCTGAGGCGATCCGTTTCATAAATGACTCTTGTGTTCCGGTTTTGAGCTTGGACATACCATCTGGTGTTAATGCTAGTACCGGGGCAGTTGTAAATGACGCTGTTATGGCAGAAATAACGACTACTTTTATTTCTCATAAGATTGGATTGCGTGTTGGAAAAGGCCGCGTGCATTCTGGCGAGATTAAGATGGATAGCTTGGGGGTTCCTGAAACCTTGTTGTCTGCCTTGCCTGGTATTGAGTTGTCTGTATTCCAACGGACGCAATTGCCACCTTTACCGAGTGATACCTATAAAAATCGACAAGGTCACCTCTTGATTATAGGTGGTGATGAAGGTATGCCAGGATCGATTTTGATGGCAGCTGAGGCCGCACTGCGTTCTGGCGCTGGTTTGGTCACGGTAGCAACGAGGGAAGAGCATTTAAGTCTGGTTGTTTCTAGGATTCCGGAAGTGATGGTAATGAAGGCTGGAGCTGAGGAATTATCTAGGAACTACTCGAAGTACGATGCAGTTCTGATTGGCCCAGGTCTTGGAAGAACTGAGTGGGGTAAGTCACTTTATAAAGTTTGTCTGGATTGGAAAATGCCGTTGATCGTCGATGCCGATGGTTTGTTTTGGATGGCAACCGAGGGGCGTTCGGTTTCTGAGACGGTAATAGTGAGTCCACATGTGGGGGAGGCGGCGAGCTTGCTAGGTGTCGATTCTAATTTGATTGAGCTAGATAGGATTGAATCCGCAAAAAAAATTAGAACTAAATTTCGTGCTATTGGTGTCGTTAAGGGCCCGGGTTCGGTTGTTTTTGGGCGAGAGAAAATAAGTATTTGCGAGCACGGAAATCCCGGTATGGCTGCAGCAGGAATGGGCGATGTATTGTCGGGGATAATTGGAGGCTTTGTGGCTCAAAAGGCGGTCGACATCGATGCTTGTCTTGAAATAGCTGTTTTGTTACACAGTGCTGCTGCTGATGAAGCCGCTAATGAATTGGGCCAGAGGAGCCTTATGGCAACAGATGTGATCAAGTTTTTGCCTAAGGTTTTGCAAGGTGAATGATTCCCGGCAAGTTACGATACTGAGTAATGAAAGTGAAACGCTCACAGCAGGACATGAGTTTGCGCATTTTTTAATAGACAGCAAAAAAACAGATAGCCTCATATTTTTGCTTGGTGATTTAGGAGCGGGTAAAACGACCTTCACAAAGGGATTGCTTGATGGCCTGGGATATGGAGGAAGTGTTAAGAGTCCGACCTATACGTTATTAGAACCATACGAGTTGAATTTGGGCAAGGTGTTTCATTTCGATTTGTATCGCATTAATGATCCACAAGAGCTTGATTTTCTAGGGTTCGATGAAATTCTGGACGGCCCTGGATTAAAGTTGATCGAGTGGGCAGATAGAGCATTGACTTGGTTGCCGTCTCCCCGTTTTTGCTTATTTTTTGACTACCAAGAAAGCGAGACTACTGACGATAGTCCAGGTAGGACTCTGCGAATTGAAAGGTCAGATGGTGTTGAGTAGGCCGACGATATTTCTATTACTTATAGTTTTTGTAACGAATGTTATTTCTGCAGAGCTTCGCAATGTTCGCATTCATGAAGCACCAACTTCCGTAAGGTTTGTTTTCGATACTAGTGAGAAAATTGATTACAAAATTTTTTACCTAGAAGATCCTGATCGAATAGTCCTTGATCTGAAGAACATTCGACTAAAAAAAGGCCTCAACCTGAAACAATTGTTCGCATCATCGAAGCGATTCACAGGATTGAGGGCTGCTAAAAGAGGTCGGGGATACCGGTTTGTGGTGGATACTAACGAAAAAATACCGTTTAAGGCTTTTCCCCTTGAACCTGTTACACCATATGGGCATCGACTAGTGGTTGATATGAAAACACTAGAACCAAAGTCTGAGTTTAAGAAAGAAAAAGAAAAGCAGCCCGGTTTCCGAGATATTGTGGTGGTCATCGATCCGGGACATGGTGGCGAAGATCCAGGAGCGATCGGACCAAAAAATATTCAAGAAAAACAGGTGGTTCTTCAGATAGCTCGTCGTATTAAGAAAAAACTCGATTTGAAGCAAGGGTTTTCTGCCACGGTACTGAGAAGTGGCGATTACTATGTGCCTTTGATTAAACGTACTGAATTTGCAAGAAAGAGCCGAGCCGATTGTTTTGTTTCGTTGCATGCCGATGCGTTTAAGAGTTCCAGGGTTTTTGGGGCGTCTGTTTACATGTTGTCCGAGAGGGGCGCATCAAGCGAGTCTGCTAAATGGTTGGAAGATATTGAAAAAAAGTCTGACTTAATCGGAGGGGCAGGTGAATTAAGTATTTTGGGGACAAAAGGCGATGTTAATTTGAATAATGAAGTCCCCTTTTTAGCGGAGACATTATTGGATCTATCAATGAATGCGAATCGCTCCAAGAGCGATAGGCTTGGTAGGCTTGTTCTTAGTGAATTAAAACAGGTTACGCCCCTGCATAAAAAGGCAGTGGAGAAGGCCGGTTTTGTAGTTTTAAAAAGGCCTGATGTCCCATCAATATTAATTGAGGCCGGATTTATTTCAAATCCCAGGGAAGCCAAGCGTTTGACACAGTTAGAACATCAGGAGAAATTGTCTAAAGCCATAGCAAGTGGGATAGAGCGATACTTTGAGCAGGACCCACCTGTAGGTTCTCTCTTGAGTAGCTTGAGTAATACAACAAAATATCGAGTGGTTAGAGGGGATACGCTCTCGGAAATTTCGTTGAGATTTGGCGTAAACGCGGCATCTGTTAAAGAGATTAATAATCTGAAAAGTAATCGGATTAAAGTCGGTCAATTACTAGTTATACCGGTGACAAAAAGGTGAATAATGCCACGCGTTAAGTTATTAGATCCATTGGTTGCGAATCAAATTGCAGCGGGTGAAGTAGTTGAACGTCCTGCGTCCGTGGTTAAGGAGCTGTTAGAAAATAGTCTCGATGCTGGAGCCAAACAAATAGGATTGGAAGTGTCTCAAGGTGGGGCTAAAAGTATCATTGTAAGAGATGATGGTGTCGGCATACATAAAGAGGATATGGAATTAGCGATGTCGCGCCATGCCACCAGCAAAATAAAATCTGCTGAGGATTTATTTGAGATAGGAGGGTTCGGTTTTCGCGGAGAGGCGCTAGCTAGTATCGCCTCTGTTTCTCGATTTACCCTTTGTTCAAAGGTGATCGATAGTGATATCGGTTGGGAGTTGATTCTGGAAGGCGGTCATTTGGTTTCTTTCAAACCTCGCTCCCAAAATATAGGGACTGTCGTCAAAGTCGAAGATCTTTTTTTTAGTACCCCAGCGCGAAGAAAGTTTTTGAAAGCAGAGCGGACGGAGAATCGACAAATAGAGAATACCGTCCTTAGGCTGAGCCTATCTAATTTGGATGTAGGTTTTACACTTACTGGAATAACTGCAAAAGAAAAAGTATTGGCTCCTGGTTACACGGAAGACCGGTTGAAATTGGCTTTTAGTGGCGACTTTGCTAATGAGTCTATTTATATCGATTCCGAGGCCGATGGTCTTTCTCTCAAAGGATGGATAGGGCTGCCAAATCTGAATCGACGGTGGGCTGATCAGCAGTTTTTTTGTGTAAACGGTAGGCCCGTCAGAGACAAGTTAATTGGTCATGCCGTGAAACAAGCTTATAGCGATGTGATGTTTCACGGTAGGCACCCCGTGTTCGCACTATTCTTAGAGCTACCTAAGGCAATGGTAGATGTTAATGTGCATCCCACAAAACACGAAGTTCGATTTAGAGAGCAGAGGAGCGTCCATGATTTTATATTCGGCACGCTGAATAGAACCCTTCGAGAAGTCAGGCCGCGCAGCCAGCTACCTAGTGATCTGGGCGAAGTTCCGGCCAGTTCAACGCTATCTATTAACTCTGAGCCCATGCAGTCCAGTGAATTATTTTTTGGTGATACGCCTGTTAGCGAAACTAGGCAATCAGTTGAAGAATTATCGAATACAGGCAATTTTAAGAAAACATCGCTGCCGATGGGTTTTGCGCTTGGTCATCTGCACGGAGTTTATATCTTGGCTCAGAATGAAAAAGGATTAGTGATTGTGGACGCGCATGCTGCACATGAGCGAGTGCTTTATGAAAAGCTAAAAGTTGAGTTTGAGAGGGGAGCCATGCCGACACAGAGCTTGCTGGTGCCTTTATCAATCGAGTTGTCCTTAAAAGAGATCAATTTGTTGGATGACATTAAGGAAAATTTGGCTCGTAGCGGTATCAGTATAGATCGAATTGGTGATCGCTCGATCTTGTTGAGAGAGATCCCAGCGCTATTAAGAAAAGAGAATATAGAAAGGGTGGCGCAGGATATGTTTGCAGAATTAGTCCAGTTTGGAGTAAATCATGAAGTTGAAAGGCGACAGTTGGATCAGCTGGCTACTATCGCTTGTCACGGAGCGATTAGAGCAAATAGAAAATTAGAATTGGCGGAAATGAATGGTCTTCTCAGGGATATGGAGGTAACGGAGAATGCAGGTCTTTGTAACCATGGACGTCCGACTTACTTTAATTATGATATGACTAAATTAGATCAATTATTCCTTAGAGGAAGATGAGTTTGGGACAAGTTTTCTTGATAACGGGCCCTACTGCGACAGGGAAAACTGAGTTAGCGATGAATCTTTATGATCGGTTAGGCGGTGCTCAAAAAGCCCAGCTCATCAGTGTCGATTCTGCGATGGTATATAGGGGCTTGGATATCGGCACAGCTAAGCCCCAAGGACGATTGTTAGAGCAATACCCTCATTCACTTATTGATGTTAGGGAACCTAATGAACATTATTCCGTTGCAGATTTTGTGATCGACGCGGATCGAATTGTTCAGAAAGCAATTTCAGAAAATCGAACACCTATTTTGGTGGGGGGCACGATGCTCTATATTAAGTGTTTTCGAGACGGCATTTCGAATTTACCCAAGAAAAATGACGTTATTCGAAAAACACTAGAAGAAAGAATTGATAAATCCGGTTTGGATACTTTGTACGAGGAATTGGAACTTGCTGATCCGGAATCCGCAATAAATATTCATCCGCATAATCGGCAACGGATCATTCGAGCCATGGAAGTCTTTTTGATAAGTGGAAAAAAAATGTCTGCTTTGTGGAAGGAGCAGCCAACTAGAAGCTTTTCTCAAAGACTAGGCCAAGAATTAGATATTTTCGCGGTCTTGCCTAAAGAAAAAAGCGATTTAGAAGAGCGTATCGAAAATCGTTTCATGAGAATGCTCGATCGAGGATTATTGGAAGAGTTAACTGTGCTTAGACGTAACTATAGATTAGACCTAAGTTGTCCTTCGATGCGAACTGTGGGGTATCGCCAGGCCTGGAGCCATTTGGAAGGCACGATCGACCGGTTGGAATTTGTAGACGAGGCGATTAGGGCCACAAAATTACTCGCTAAAAAGCAAATGACTTGGTTGAGAGCTTGGGATCACTTGGAAACCTTGTATATAGGTGAAGATCTCAAACTGTGGGAAAAGGTAAGTGAAAAATCAGCTGTCATATGAGTATTTATATAATTATTTACCAAAAGAGCCTAAAATAAACAGCTATGGAGATAGGATTCCCGTTACCTAACTTTCAGCTGAGTTACGAGCAATAGAGAACCTCTTTGAAAGGGGGCCTATCGCATTGTTTTAGAAGGGTTTCTATAATGAAAAATAATATTAATAGCTTGCAAGAAAGGTATCTTAATCAACTTCGAAAAGAAAAAGTTCCTGTTTCTGTCTACCTCGTTAGCGGAATTAAGCTTCAAGGCGAGATCGAATCTTTCGATCAATTTGCGATTCTGCTGAAAAATTCAGTCAGTCAGATGGTCTATAAGCATGCGATTTCTACGATACAACCGGCTAGAAATATAGTTCTTCCCGATCCCGATCCCGATCCCGATAAAGATTGAGCTAGGTTCAGCGATAGAGACCTCACCCCAAGTACGTTAGATGCTCTTTGAAAGACCGAAAATTGGTGAATCAGCTGTTTTGGTTTCGGTGGAGTTGGATAAATCGCCCGCCCCAGATATTAATGAACTTGTGGAATTGTCAAAATCTGCAGGGTTGATTGTTGCGGAAGCTTTACGAGTAAAACGCGATAAAGCCAATTCTAAATGGTTTGTTGGAAAGGGTAAGTTAGAAGAAATTAGGCTGATTTTAGCGCAAGAAAATGCCGGCTTATTGATCCTCAATAATGAGCTGTCTGCAGGACAACAAAGAAATATTGAAAATGCCCTCGATTGCAGGGTAGTGACGCGCACTGAGCTTATTCTTATGATTTTTGCGGAGCGTGCTTTGAGTCATGAGGGACAGTTACAAGTTGAATTAGCTCAGCTGAAACATGCCCAGACTAGATTGGTTAAAGGTTGGACTCACTTGGATCGCCAAAAGGGTGGAATTGGTTTCAGAGGCGCCGGTGAGAAACAGGTAGAACTCGATAAGCGGATGCTCAGTGAGCGAGTAAAGTTCCATGAAAAAAAACTAGAGCAACTTGCCAAGAACAGGAGGCAGAATAGGCGTTTAAGACATAGCAATGAAACACGAACGGTGGCTCTCGTTGGATATACGAATGCCGGGAAGTCTTCTCTTTTTAACAGACTGAGTGGAGCAGATGCTCTAGTTGAAGATAAATTGTTTGCGACGTTGGACCCGACTATTCGGCGCTTAGAACTTCCCGGTGTAAGAGAATCAATGTTGGCAGATACCGTTGGCTTTGTGAGTCAGTTACCTCACCAGTTGGTCGAAGCATTTCATTCCACATTAGAAGAAGTTTCCGGCGCGGACTTGTTGCTCCATGTAGTCGATGTTTCCGATTCAAATCATGAGTTTCGGGTCGACCAAGTTAGAGAGGTGTTGGAACAAATAGATGCGGCTAATATTCCGGAACTCATGGTTTACAATAAAATAGATCTTATAAAAGATTTAGCTTGCTTGAATAATATTGATAGGCCCGGAGTTTGTGTTAGTGTAAAAAACCAGTATGGTTTAGATGAGTTGAAGCAAGGTATCGCATCCATTATCGGGGTGCATTCACCTTATCAATGTAAGCTTAGGCCAGGAGACGGAGCGACACGTGCTTGGTTGTATAGAAAAGGGGCTGTGATAAAAGAACGTGTAAAAGATGATGGATGCTTTGATTTAACTCTTAGGGGCGATCCATCTCTGATAAAAGAGCTGAAAGTAAGGACGCAATCTTAGTTGCGCTCTGAATTTCACAAATCTAGAATCTCGAGAATTAAAGCGATATCCAATTGGAGAAAATGAAGATGGCATGGAATGATCCTCCGGGCAATAACAATGACCCATGGGGCAATCGAGGGGATCAAGGTCCGCCCGATTTAGACGAGGCGATTAAAAAGTTGCAGGGACAACTGTCCGGGATTTTTGGTGGAAAAAAAGATGGATCAGGTCCGAGCGGACCAAATCCTTTTTCGGCGAAACTTTTTGGGTTCCTCTTACCAATCCTCGCGGTTTTTTATGGGTATATGGGTATTTATCAGATTGATGCTCAGGAAAGAGGCGTGGTCTTCTTTTTTGGCAAGGTTCAAGAGGAATTGCTCACAGAAGGTATCAATTTTAAGGCGCCGATTTTTTATTCGGTGGAAGTCGTAAATGTGACTCGAGTTAGATCTAAGGACCACCAGGCGTTGATGTTGACGGAAGATGAGAACATCGTTGATGTGAGTCTGACTGTGCAATGGGTCGTTGAGAGCGCCGTTGATTTCACCGTGAATGTGAATGACCCGCAACGCAGTCTCGATAATGCCACTGAAAGTGCCCTAAGGCATGTGGTGGGTAGTTCATCCATGAATCAAGTCATAACGGATGGAAGAGAGGCCATCGCGATTGAAGTGCAGGACAGGTTACAGCGTTACTTGCGAAACTATGGGACTGGGATCTTTATTAACAAGGTCAATATTGATCGGAGCGCGCCGCCTGCCCAGGTGCAAGATGCCTTTAACGATGTACAAAAGGCAAAAGAAGATAAGCAGAAATATATCAACCAATCCAATGCCTATGCGCAGGAAATAGTGCCAGAGGCTAGAGGTAAGGCGCAAAGACAAATACAGGAGGCCTCGGCCTACAGAGATCAGGTGATAGCCCAGGCTGAGGGTGAGGCGCAGCGGTTCGAAAAATTGTTAGCTGAGTATAAGCAGGCCAAAACGGTAACCAGGGATCGCCTGTATATTGATGCTTTGGAGTCTGTTTTTTCTAACTCCAGTAAGGTGATGGTCGATGTAGAAGGTGGTAATAACATGATGTATTTACCGCTTGATCGGCTGACCGAACGTCGAGCACCGGTACAAGTTGATCAGGACGCTGTGCGCCAGGCCACGGAAGAACTTAGAAGAGAGATAAATAATGCGGCGAATCGCTCCACCAACAATCGCGGCCGTAGCGGGAATTAGGAGGGTTAGAAGATGTCTATGAGAACACTAATTTTGTCGATAATCGTGCTACTAGTGCTGCTCAGTGCCTCTGGTGCTGTTTATTATATCGATGAGCGAGAAAAAGGGATCAAGCTAAGATTCGGGGCTTTGCTGGAAGCAAATATAAGTTCTGGGATTAAGGTGAAGTTACCTTTCATTGACGTAATAAAGAGATTTGATGCGCGTGTATTGACCTCGGACGCGCCAGCAGAAACCTATTACACGCTTGAAAAGAAACCGTTGATTGTAGATTCCTTTGTGAAGTGGCGCGTGCAG
>Ga0066862_10000553_pt1 | contig 14976 bp, 6 predicted proteins | sample ETN02SmetaG_FD_66431 | JGI IMG/M metagenome (GOLD analysis project Ga0066862, IMG submission 66431) | Marine microbial and viral communities from oxygen minimum zone, Eastern Pacific Ocean - ETNP2014F10-02SV255 | ecosystem: Environmental > Aquatic > Marine > Oceanic ... | reverse complement strand
CCAAATTTATTCCGTTTCAATTACGACCTAACCGTCGATGTAGAACTCGCTGAAGCAATGCACGATGAAGCTGCTGCCTCGGGAATAATTACTAAGATGATGAGGAATCCAGATTTTCGGGTCGATTATGGTACAATTGTAAGTTGTCACTTGCTTAATCCCTCATGGGATAAACCAATTGTTACCATCTCTAGCAATCGAAACACTCACTACTACTCTGCAGAAGTAATGAACGAACAGTCTGCAGCATTGGGGAGAGCGTGTAGAAAGGCAATTGAAGAAAGTGGAAAGAAAGTTGTCCTAGTTAGTAGTCATAGTCTATCTCATCGGCATTTCACAACCGAAGCACCATTACCGGAAGATATGAGTCGAGAACATATTTACAATCATAGCAACTATGTTTGGGACATGAAACTAATCGAAATGATGAGAGAAGGAAAAATGAAACAAGTAGTAGATATTCTGCCAGAATATACTGAACAGACAATTGCAGAAACTGATGCAGGCGCCTTTACGTGGATGATGTCTGCGCTAGGATATCCAGAATATCCTGCTGAAATTTACGGTTATCAATCTGTAATTGGAACTGGTAATTTAGTTGCATCATGGGATCCAAATGAACAAACAAGAGAATTGGTCCTCTAGAGGTGAACACATGGATGATGAAAATGAAATTGTTTTAGGCATATATTGCCCCCCTCACCCACATCCGCTATTATGTCCTGAAGCCAACGAAGGATATGGGAATTTAAGAAAAGCATTCGAGGAATGCGCAAAAAAAATCGAAGAAAGTGAAGCCGATTTGATTTTAGTATATTCGACGACTTGGCCCAGTATTGTCGGACACCAAATACAAGCTTTGGAAAAACCAGTGTGGACTCTCGTAGATGATGATTTTCATTATCTTGGTAGTATGCCGTATGAGTTTACCATTGACGTAGACTTTGCTAACTCAATGAAAGACGCTGCTGAATCTAGGGGATTAGAGGCTAGAACTGTAGCATACGATGGTTTTCCAATCGATACGGGTTCTGTCGTCGCTCTACGATTATTGAATCCAGAAAATAGAATCCCAGCAGTTATTCTTTCCAGCAACATGTACGCAAATAGATCTGAGACAATTGTGTTAGGGAAAGCGGCTCGAGACACATTACAATCCCAAGGGAAAAAGGCAGTAGTAGTGGTTGTTTCCAGCCTCTCAAATCGAATGTTTACTGAACATATTGACCCTGTTGATGATCGAGTTCATTCACAGAAGGACGATGATTGGAATCGAAAAATCTTGGAATTCTTTTCCGATGGAAGACTCGAAGATTTGAGTCAATTAAGTCGAGATATTCACGGGCAGATCCGAGTCCAAAAGGTTGTGGCATACAAACCAGCTTGGTTCATGGCAGCAGCAATGGGGCAGCATAACAACTACGAGGGTGACGTTCTTGCCTACGAAGCACTACATGGAAGTGGTGGCGCAGTCATCACTCTAACACCTGCAGGTGGATCGGTTGGAGACAAAGAATTTGACGAAGATGATGTTGAATATTATCAAGGTGATCGAAATGTTCTGGACAAGGGGATGTTAGATTGAATTCTGATGATGGGCCAATAATGTCCGATAATGCACCAAATGCAGTAGGCGCATACCCACATGCTAGGAGAGTGGGTGACTTTCTGTTCCTAAGTGGTGTGGGCCCAAGGCAAGCCATAACAAATGAAATTCCAGGAGGCCCCATTCACGATGAGGATGGACAACCACTGGATTACGATATCAAAGCTCAAACTGAAGCATGTATCAGAAACATAGCCGCAATTCTAGAATCAAGCGGAGCAAAACTAGAAAATATTGTAGATGTAACCTCATTCCTCATAGATATGGAGAGAGATTTTGAAGGGTATAACGAAGTCTATGCACAATTTTTCACCAGTATTCAAGCAACTCGTACTACTGTAGCAATCAGCGCTCTACCAACACCAATTGCAGTTGAATTGAAAGTAATTGCAAAACTTATGTGAGGTTCTATTATGGCAGTTGAAAGTATCAAGCGTTTTGCTACAGATATGGAACGAAGGTTGGGTCTTAATTCGGTAATTACAATCTCCCTTTCAGCCATGTTAGGGAGTGGACTTTTCGTACTGCCGGCTCTTGCTTCTGATGTCCTTCTAATCGGAGGGGGGAACGGAGCAGGACTCTGGATTGCATACGTGTTATCGGCAGCGGTTGTATTACCTGGAGCGATTTCGAAAGCAGAACTTGCTACTGCGATGCCTACGTCTGGAGGAACATATGTCTACATCGAACGTACTTTTGGTCCAATTTTTGGGACAATTGCAGGACTTGGCCTCTGGGCATCATTCCTACTAAAATCGGCATTTGCGCTTATCGGATTTAGTGCATACATATACGCAGTTCAAGGGACTCTTGGGATCACATTTAGTGAAACGGCATCAAATATTATGGCCATTATCCTCTTGGCATTCATCGTAATAATCAATATTCTTGGAGTCGGAAAAATCAAGAAAATCCAAAAACCAGTAATCATCTCTTCAGTACTTTTCCTAGGGATTCTATGTGTTTTGGCAGCATTATCGGACGACATACAATGGACTCGCCCGATAGAATCTGCAGCTTTCGCTGGTACAGAAGGAATATTTTCGAAAGAGGGAATAACAGGAATTGGGACTGCGGCTGCATTTGTATTTGTGTCGTATGCTGGAGTTACAAAAATAGCTGCAGTAGCAGAAGAAATCAAGGAACCGGGTAAAAATCTTCCAAAGGGAATGATCTATACTCTCACTATCGCAACAATACTCTATGCCCTAATGGCATACTTCCTATTCGCATTAATGGAACCAGCCGAGTTAGGAGTTGGCACATCCTACCCTAACAAGGCTCCGATTCATGCTTTTGCAGTCAAATTAGGTGGAGAAAGTCTAGGGCTAATTGCAGCATTTTTCGCAGTCATTACAATGAGTAGTATGGCCTTGGCTGGTGTAATGGCAGCATCTCGATTCCCATTCGCAATGGGCCGAGACAAGTTGATGCCTCCTGCATTCGAAAATGTCAATCCTCGATTTGAAACACCTCAGTTCGCGATTATAGTAACTGGAATAATCATGTCTCTAGCAATACTTTTCCTACCTGTTGCCGATGTAGCAAAACTAGCATCCGGATTCAAAATCATGATTTTCATTGCTGTAAATATGTGTGTTATCGTTCTAAGACGAGTTCAAAAGGAGCATGCATGGTATCAACCAGAATACATTTCAAAAATGGAGCCTGGCGTCCAAATATGGGGCATTATAGCCAGTATTTTACTTCTTGTTTTGATGGGTACAAAGGCATTCATTGGCGCAGGTGTTGCAATTATTGCAGGTATAATCCTGTATGCAACATATGGTCGCCATCATTCTACAAAAAACGAAACTCCTTGGATATCTTTCTCTAACAAAGTTAGAGGTAATGAAACTGAACTAATGAGGGCAGTCACTGCATTTCATGCTGCGGATTTAGAAAATACCAATCACCTAAATCTCAAGGAGTTTAATGCAGCAATGCGCGTAATAGGTTGGCTAGGTGATGACCACGAAGGTATCAGAGATTTGTTCCATGATGCTGATTCTAATCAAGATGGTGTTATCGACATCGATGAATTCCTTTACCTCCTAGAAAACCTTCCAAAGGAAGAAGAATGAGAAGCCGAGCGATTGAAACCTACCTAGGTATTCGCATCTTTGGAGGGAACCCAATGTCGGTGGCAGGAAAGGCTCGCAAAGTGACCACAAACACACTTCAAGAAATGAAGATTGCCGGCGAAAAAATCACGATGCTGACCGCATATGACTACTCACTCGCACGATTAGTAGATCAGGGGGGAGTGGACGTGATTCTTGTCGGAGATTCGGCATCAAATGTAATGGCAGGGAATGATACCACAGTTCCAATTACTCTTGAGCACATGATTTACCATGCTCAGTGTGTTTCCAAGGCAGTTGATCGTGCACTAATTGTGGTTGATATGCCATTTGGAACATACCAAGGAAACTCAAAACGTGCTTTGGAGTCTGCCATCCGAATTATGAAAGAAAGTGGTGCCCATTCTGTGAAACTTGAAGGAGGAAATGAGGTTGTTGAATCAATAGAGCGGATTCTCACTGCTGGAATTCCAGTAATGGGTCATCTTGGTCTAACTCCCCAATCAATCTACAAGTTTGGAACTTACACTGTTAGAGCTCGAGAAGATGCTGAAGCAGACAAATTAATCGAAGATGCAAAACTTCTGGAAAAGGCAGGATGTTTTGCCATTGTTCTTGAAAAAATACCTGCTCCATTAGCCAAAATGGTCTCAGAGGCTATCTCAATACCAACAATTGGAATCGGTGCTGGTTCTGGAGTTGATGGTCAAGTCCTTGTCCTTCACGACATGTTGGGTATTACGATGGATTTCAGTCCTCGATTCCTAAGACGTTATCTCAATCTTGAGAGCGATATTCGAGGCGCTGTTGAACAGTATGTTTCGGATGTGCGTTCAAACGATTTCCCGAACAATGACGAACAATATGAGTAAATCTACCAGCCGGTATCCCACTCTTCGGATTCTAGATTCGCATCTTTTTGTGTTTCTTTCTCTAGAGAACGCATTGAATCAATCTGTAATCTAGTCCATCCAGCTGAAAGCAGTTGCTCATCCGTCCACTGTATAGGGCTAGAGGACGGGGCTGGAATAGCATCAGGCAATTCAGAACTCATCAGAGGACGAGAGAGATTTTGTGAGGAAATGGATGAATGAGTTTGAGGAATGGGGGATGCAGCAGGAGCAACGGGGGGAGGAGTTACATTTTCAGTCTGGATTGATTGAGATTCGACAGGTTTATTCTCTGTTTTCCTCTCCTTTATCATCTCCTTTGTCTTTCGATCAGCCGCAAGTAATACACCAAGAATCATCAATAGAACTAGGACTCCTCCTACGATTGCAGCACCTGCATCAGATCCAAACAAACCATCCATAAGTGTCGATTCGATTGATACGTATTCCAAACCATAGCCCTCATCATATCTTCCTTCCAAACGAACCTCCCCTTCTCCCTTCAAATCCAAAATCCAACGTCCTTCGATACATTCCATTTCACCTGCTGAAGTATCAAATTCAACTGCACAAACTGCAATCGTAACCTTGTTGTTCGCAACATCATAGGCTCGCACATCTACTTCAACAGTCTGACCTTGCTTCAAATCCCCCTTAATATCGAATTCAAGAGTATGAGGAGGGCCTGGAAGTACTCCAATTAAAACGGACCAAGATGTATCTCCGATTGTTGCAGTGATTTGTACAGTTCCCACTCCCTCTGCTAGATAGACAAAACTCCCAGTCCCTGCAGATGATGCCTCAATAGAACCAAAACCAGTGGGAACTGTCCAGTTAACGTCAACAGGGTATGATGAGTCTGCAAGATCAAAACCCTTGACACTAAGATTCAGAGTCAATCCTGTCTGTATAGATAAGGCAAGATCTCCATCAGAACGAACCTCGATGTAAGATGGGATTCCTTGTTCTACTTCGATTGTTGCGGAAGTTACTCTTGAACCAAGTGTGGCGACTATCCGATGTTGCCCGGGGACAGTAGGGGTAAAACTGTAGGTGAGCGGATTAATTGATGATTCAGGGGAATCACCTTCTACAATCGACCACAATAAACCAGCTAAATCTACTGAATTTCCATCGGCATCAAAACCTCTAGGATTTAGATCAAATGGTGCATCTACTGGAATGGTAGATGAATGACCAGTAATCTCCAATGAAATCAATCGCCCTGGGGCAACAACAAAAGTGATTGATGCCGTTCGGATTATGGACGGAGTTATCGGATCTTCTGCTTCCGCTAGAATTGTAACTAGACCTTCAAGAGTGGCTTCGAATGAAACTGTTGGACCAGTGCTAGAATTTAGTCCAGAGAGACCATTTTCAAGCTCCCACGTAGCATTAGCGGACCATCGATTTCCTCGAATATCCTCCCATTGAGATTCAAGTAACAATATGTCATCAGCAGTTATTTCACTAAGTGATGAAGTTGAAGAAATGGTGAGACGTCTGGCTGAACCATGGGAAACTGATACTTCCATTTCTGCAGTAAAACCTCCATCTTCAACAATTAATGTCTGATTCCCATCATGATTCGGAGTCCAACGAAAACTACCACCCTGCAACAATTCAAGTGATGAGCCTTCAGGCAATGTCCAGTTACTAGTAGGAACTACAATCGCCTGACGGTATCCTTGTTGATCTACTCTCTCAAGCATTAAATCGATTGATTCATCCGCAGTTACTTCTACATCATCTGTTGAAAGTTCCAATCCCACAACTGTTCCAATCACCACATTAATTGTGACTGTTCGATTGACATTTCCTGAACAAATCCAAACGGATGCTTGTCCAAGACCTGAAGGAGAAAAACGGAACTGGTCCCCGCCTAACATTACTGTAGAACCTCCATTGGAACCATGATCGTAACCTGCCGAAACAGGATTCCCTGAACCATCTTTCAGAGTAAAGGAGAAATCTTGTACTTCATCAGCAGAAAGGATGACTGGACCTGGGGGGAGAATCTCAATCGATTGCACCGAGGTGCTTCCTGAACATGATCGTCCAGAGGTCGACAGAGAAATTAACGATTCATCAAGTGGTTCTTGAGGGGGTAAATGAGAGACAAGAAGGATGGCGATAAGGGCCACCATCAACCTAGACGTGTCCATGTTCCCCCCTCATCAACTTGCCAATAACTCGTATTCCCTACCCCGTCATGATACCATCCAGTCTGGCCTTGTACAGTACCCTCACAAGCAGTCATCACCCCCGTAGAAACAGGTTCTTCTTGGACTTGATTTTCAGGCATGGAGACAATATTGACTTCTTTTGCAGGTTTCTCTTGTACTGCATCTTCTTCATTATCCAATCCCTTTGGCCTTGGAGGTGCCTGAATAGGATCTGAGATTGCAGGTTGGATATTTGTTTGTGGAGTTTTGTTCATCTGAGTTTGCTGTGAGATTGAATTGGATGCACCCATGGCTGCCATGTTTGCAGAATTCTGCCTATCTTGAGAGGCACCCCACGATGGAGTCATAGGGGCAGAAGAACGGTGCCGCCCCCTTCGATGTGATGAAGTGCTGAATGCAGAGGAAGGTGGGGCACTGAATGAAACGCCAGCAGGTGGAGGAGAAGGAGCAATACTTTCTTCAGAAGATGGTTCATCTTCGTAAATTTCGTCTGCTTCATTACGGAATCGGGGTAAGAGAACTAACATTACTGCTAGCAAAAGTACAACTGAAACGGAGCCCAAAGCAATTTGACCCATGGTTGAATCAGTCAACATTGAGAGAGCACTTGGAGAAGCTGTGACGTAGATGGTTTGTTCTAATTCCAGATATTTTACTGTAAATGGTACATTCTCTCCATAGCCATCAATCTCAATTCGCCATATATTTGATTGAAGATGTTCTGCATCTCCAACCTTTGTTTCTACAACAATCTGTGATGGAGGGACTGAGATTAGATTTCCAGATGCATCCAAAACGAGTACGCCAAAATCCACGACATCTCCCTCTGAAAGTGAACTTCGTTTATCTTCGTCTATTTCTATTGAAATTCGATCGGGCACACCTGGCTCTACAGTTATTGAAAGGGTAACATCAGCCACCCCTTTTCTAGCAATCAAGGTCCATGACCCAGTCTTACCAACTTCGAAGAGATACTCTCCGGGGGAATCTCCAGGGATAATTTTGCCTGCATCTTCCAATATACTCCACGTCACTCCATCAATGGGGTTCTCATTTCCTGCTAAATCCACTCCCAAAACAGTAAGAATTACTGTGCTTCCTCCCGGAAGTTGACCATTTGCAAAGTCATGAGAAATCGAAAGACTCTGTGGCAGACCTGAGAGGACAAGTAAATCGACTCTAGCAGCACGACCTGCCGCCATCCCTTCGATTTGAACATCTCCCACTATAGTGGGCATGAACACATTTCCTGCATCTCGAATCTCGGAAGTCATATCTTCCCCATTGACTGTCCAATTGAATTGTAGTCCTGTTATCGGATTATCAAGTGAATCAAAACCAGTAGGAAGAAGGTCGAGAGAATCATCAGTGGTCATAGTAATGCCGTCACCCTCAAATGAAATTCTAACAAGACGACCTGGAATTACGTCGAAGGTACGTGTTGCCGTATATTGGACTCCATCTTCTGTTGCAACTGCCTGTAAGGTCACTGATCCAATCTGTAATGGTGTGAAGGTGGCACCATTTGCGAAAATAACAGGGTTTGGACCTTCTGCTGAATTACTCCAAACTGCATCCAAGATTCTCTGATTTCCCAAGGAATCTTGCGCCTTCATCTGTAGAAAAGATTCCTCTCCTGCCTGTAATGTAGTAGAATCAGAATCGATTAACACGCTAGATATACTACCTGGACCAACTTCGATATCTATTGTATCGGTGAGATTCTCATAATCCACACGTACCCAATAGGTTCCAATATCTCTTGGCAACCATTCTGTGGTCCCATTTTCTCCGTTTCTAAAACCTCCATCTTCAGTAGTCCATGCTGAAAGGGGAATTTGCATTTCAACCTCATTTCCAAAAGCATCAATCCATAAAACAGGAATAGGGACTGCTTCATCCGCAGATACTGTTCTATTTGGATGGACTAGAGAAATACTCAACGGATCGCCCACGGTAACCTCAACTTCAGTTGAACCAGATGCTCCAAGCGTGGCTTGGCAATCTATTGTCCAAGTTCCAACAGCGGCCCCAGTGTACATTCCCGAAAAATCAACTGTTCCTGAATTAACGGTGTAAGTTAGTTCGCCTGCCAACGCTAATTCAACAGGGTTCCCTAACCCATCTACTGCAGTTGGCAATACAGATACTCTTTCTCCAGAAGAAACGGTGAGATTCTGTGGCATCAACAATGCGGCCGGGATACCTGCAACTAATGTTACATTCGTCCATGCAGTCAAACCCGCAGCAGATGCATCGACTCGATGTGTACCAACTTCTGTGATTTCAAAAGTACCATTGGAATGTATTGTTCCCGCATCTGCTGACCATTGTGGAGTGGCAGGGAATTCATTGCCTTTAATGTCAGAATACAATGCAGATAATTGAATCTCAACCCCTACAGGAAAAGTTGCATTAGATGGTGAAATAGACATCGATACAGGCGCACCAGGGGTAACCAATAGAAGGATACAACTTGTCTTACCATTGATTGTTTCAGCACAAACAAACTCAAGTCCAGAGGATTGAGGTGTGAACAAACCACTAGGATCTACCGATCCAGTTCCGCCCATAAGAATCCAATTCACTGGAGAAGACGATATGCTCCCATCTGCATGTCTTACTTGGGCCTTCATTGGAGTATCTGAATCAGCTGATGCTTGACCAAATCTTGGCTCAATATCTACCCATTCAGGATCTACTGATGAGAGTGTAGGGGGATTTGACCATTGGACCAGAATGTTCCATGTTGGGCGAACAAATGATAGAGAGGCATCAGAGGAAAAAACAGACATTGACCAAGGGAGATATGAATCATTATTCCATGCTGCACCCATTACCATAACACCAACAAAACCACCATTTCCTTGGGCATTTCTAGCCTGTCCAACTCTCAAATTTTCAGTTACATCCAACGACAAAGTTGTGGACGATGAATCTGTGACAACAAATGTATCCGGACCACCCGAATCTGAATTTGAATCCGCCCCTGGTTGAGTCCACGGAACGGCTGGAGTAGCCCCATTCCAACTAGGATCTACCCAATCACGATAGGTCATGAAACCCATCACACTAGTTTCAATTGAAGGAGCAGTATGGATTGTTAATTCAAGAGATGCTTCTACAATTGTGGCATTATTCCAAAATCCAACTGTTGAGAGATCTAAACCAAATAGGCCACGTTCATGAGTTCCATTCAAAGGATCTGATCCAAATGTAATCGTTTCAGAACTAGTATTCACTTGTGTGGGTAGATCACTCCTAATTGAAGCATCACTGAAACCACCCGTCCCATCATCTTGATACTGAATCGTCCAAGTTCCATTCCCATTATCTATCTCAATAGGCGCATATGATTTCTGGAAATCTAATGACTCATATTCTGGAGTCCATGTAGAGGTCCCTAAAAGGAACATGGAGACAAGAAACAGCACTAGGCCGACTTTTCTGGACATGAGTGATCATTCCTCAAAGACTTCCCAATCATCCATTTCAGGTGTGCGGAAATACCAGGTTCCATCATCAGAATCCTCCCACCATTCCGTACCATCTTCATCCACCGTAACTCCATCCTCGTCGCCACTCTGCTCTTCTACTTCTTCAGCAGGGGCTTCAGATGGTCCGGCAGCAGGTCCTGAAGGACCGGCGGCAGGACCGGAGGGGCCTGCAACTGTGCCGCCGATATCATCGTCATCATCGTCATCATCGTCATCATCATAATCATCATAATCATCACTACCACCTCTTCGAAGAATTACTACAACAAATAGGAGTAATGCAAGAACAAGAAGTCCAATCATGGCTCCTGCGGCGTAATAGAGTGGGCCGCCGGCAGCAAAGAACCCTGGAATTGTACCAATTGAACTAATGGCCACAGATGCGGATTCACCCTGATCTGCAACGGTGATGGAACTTGCTCCAGATGCAATTAGAGTAATCTCCCAACTCTGAGGGCCAGTTACAACATATTCGTGCCCTGATGCAACAATATATGGGTCATTCAAAGGAACCTGATTGTTCCATTCATCGTATCCAAACGCATAGATCAACAACACTCCCTGTTGCTCTGCTTCAGTCTTATCAGCTGTTAGAACAATATAATCCAAGTTAGCTGCAATGACTTCAACTGTCCAAATTTCTGAAAGAGCATTGTGTGTGTATTCAAGTTCGTAAATTCCAACTGTAGTCTGCTTGAATACATACGCTCCAGTGTTATCGTTATCGATATCCCATACAAGGGGATCATCCCATGATGATTCTCCGATCTCAAATCGATTCAAGGCAGAATCCTCTGCATACAACTGTACATCAACCATTTCTCCAGCTACCATCAAATCCTTTTCAGCCACATGCCAGATTCGAACTGCAACACCATGAGATACATCTGCATTGATGCTATCCTGATACCCATTTTGAATGGCACATATTCGGTATGTTCCTTCTACACCGGCTGCCCAAGAACCTGTAGATTCGACCTCTGTGGTAATTTCATCTGAATCTAATGAAGCCCCACATTCTCCAGGAGGACTGGAAACCGAGAGATCATGAAGATACCATCTTAGTGAATCTGCTTGAACAACGTTTTGTTGCATATCCTTAGCTACCACGGTAAGAGAAATGGAATCATCCGCAGTCAAGGTATAATCCCCAGAACCTTGAATCTCTACGTCTGCAAGGTTTCCTGGGACTACAGTTACAGTCTCAGAAGCAGTAAGAGGGACAGTTGTTACGCCATCAGTCCAAGTTAGAGCGGCTTGAATCGTCCAGTCGCCTTCGGTGTAAGCATAGAAATTTGATGAAGCACCATCAACTACGATCCAATCCTGATTCCCACCAGGGGTAGTAATCAACCAATTTTCAGGAGTTACTGGTTTCTGGTTGCCTCTTTGGTCAATAACAAACGCACGTAAATTCAGGATTTCCCCCGCTGTTGTTTGAGAAAAGCCACCAGTAACCCGAAGATCCATCTCAACAGGTGCACCATCGATGACGGAAATCATGACCTGGTTCGATATCACGCCCGAGACTGAGACCTGGACCCATTGCTGGCCCTTTGACCAAGGCATCCAAGATACGTTCTGATTTGCATCCTCTGAGAATGTCCCATTGTTGGAAGCCCAATCTCCATCCGCTTGCGGGAATTGGAACGTGTTTCCACGGACGTCAACTGATGTTACAGTGAATCCGGTTGACTCATCAGCAGTGAGTTCTGTTGATTCAGCCACCAGAATGACGTGATCAATGGCCCCAAATGTCACCTCTACTCCAAATGAGCCTGAGACTCCCACACTGCTGCTCGCCGTGAGGGTCCAATTGCCAACGTGATCTCCAGTGAATTCACCCGCAGAGGTGATATTTCCATTATCTACTGACCACGATACTGTTCCGGCTTGTAGAGCCGGCATCTGATTGAATCTGACATCTTCTACAACCCAAGTGTATGTGCAAGTAGTTCCTGCAGTCAATATCGAACATCCCGTCACAACTAGATGATGTGGCGCTCCTGTAGATACGACGACAGAAATTGTCTCTGAACTAGTGCCCCACGTGACGGTAATGGTCTGAGAACCCGTCAACCAAGGCATGTATACGACTGATGCAGAAGGAGTACTAGTCGATGCAGTCATTCCACCTGTTGATGTGAAAGAACCGTTGGTTACTGACCAAAGAACAGATTCCCCATCAACCTCATTACCAAATATATCAACAACAATTGCTGAAACTGAAAGATTCTGGTCTGCATTCAAAGCAGCTGTTGTCGTATCTGGAATCAAAGTTACTGGGGCGCCATGATCTACTGATAGCCCGAGATTTTTGGTTACTTGTCCAAAGCGAGCGGTAATCGTTTCATTTCCTGCAATTTGTGGAGTATACACTCCCGAACTGGAAATTGAACCAAGATTTGAGCTACTCCAAGCCACATCTCCTGCTAGTGTATTGCCACCCACATCTACCAATGTTGCAGTAAATGTAACAGGAGTGTCTGCATCAGTAGATGAAGGGCCTGAAATTTGAATATCGTATACGTTTGTATAATTCAATATCAATTGAGGGTGATAGGTACTATCTTCTGAATTGTCAAACTCTACCACAATACGGCCACTTGCCGTATCTGGGGTTCCAATCAAAACTATCCCAAGAACTCCATACATCGACGTCATAGCATCGCTAATGTCGAATTCAAACCAAGCATTCCCGTTTGTGTTGTATATTCTTACTGTATCCAAAGGAGTTGTTGCATAATCTATGCCACTGCGCATGCCAGGAGTATCCCATGCATAGCCATACGATGCATCATCCCAAGAAGACGAAACCTCAGAATAATTCTGATTCAGCAACATGTGGGCACTTACATCAATGAACGATGTATCTGCCAACAAAACACTGTCCAGATGGATTTTCAATTTACCACTATGTGGATTGAGATTTGAAGGGAGCGGAATCTGTCCCAAGTCTAACCATACAATACTCCTACATTCATTCGTGGTTGAAGTACCTCCAGTATCGCCACATCCTATTCCAACCTCTAAATCACGATCTGCAAAAACCTCAGATGGATCCGATTCATCGATTGTAGAATCATGGATATTTGGATATTGGAATACATTCGCTGCTTCCCCTTCGCCATATGTGATGCTGTAAAGGTGATTGCCTAGGCTGGATGTATCTGGGTCACCCACTGCAAAGGACCATGATGCCGAACGAGCACCAGGGATTGAGCCAGCGATTGATTGGATATCCCATGAATACAAGGTATCTGTATCAAGATTGAATGAAGGAGTCCAAGACAAACCATTTGTCGAGAAACCAGAGTCTATCCAAGAACGCTGAGTGTATGTTGAAGATTCATTCATCAAACGGAGAATATATCCTGATGCGCCAGTAGCTGCGGCCCAATTGAGACTCGGACGATATTGCGGTTCAAGCAAATATCCATTCTCCTCAAAGAGTACATCCAGATTTGAAGGAGATTGCAAACTTACCTGCGGTGGTGGAGTAATTCCAGTTGGATTATCAACATAATCAAAAACAAGTTGTGGTGGATTGTTACTACTAGATTCAGCCGACTCAAAGTAAAGTGTTCCAGACCAATTTGTAATCAACGCCATCGTCATTCTTCCATTCTGATTATTGAATGCGTTCCTAGCGATTGATGTGATGTCCCATTCGTACCATGTCGTTGAACCGGTGGCGACCCTAGTGATGGATGCAGAAGCAGTTGTACTGCATTTCTGTCCAGGGATATAGTTGCTCCAAGATACTGTATCTTCAGTCCAAGTATTGTTTCCACAATCATGAATCCCTACTGTATGGGTGCCACTACCTAGATAATTCGAACGATGAAGTCTAAGAGTTACTCCAGTAGGAAGGGTAGTGGATTGGAATGGTAATTCACCCAAATCCATCTCTATGAGAGATACAACAACTGCTCCAGCTGTGGGGGATGCACCCACATTCAGTGATTGGGAAGTTCCATGGTTCTGAGTCTGACCTGGCCCTCCAGCACTATCGATGTAAGTATCTGGGAATGAAGGAAGGGCCCCACTGGTCTCGAAAACATCACCTCGTTCCAATGTAACGGTATAGTTTCCAGAACCATCTGAGGCTCCAAGTCCTGAACTAGGGACTCTGATGGAACCTCCTGCTGTCCAATTACCATATTGGCCATTTTCAACGCCTCGAACCCTCCAATAATACCATTCATCATCCCAAGATGTAGTTGATGGGAAAGTGAAAGAAGTAGACGAAGAGGGTATTCCAGAACCAGTAGTCGTAGCAAACAAACTACTGTTTGAAACACTGTTAAATGAATCAGAATCTGAGAAAAATGGATTAGAATCTACTTGGAAATCCCATGAATGATTTGTCAATGAATGGCTCCATGAAAGATCAACTGAATCTGGGGGAGTAGGAAGTAAAGTAGTCATATTCCAGAATGTAGACGATGTTCCAAAGGCTGGGTCTGTCGAAGATGCATCACCGGGAACCCATGTACTTCCTGCAGAATATACTATGTTTAATCGAGGAGAAAACGTATTCTGACTGTATTCAGAGGTTGCGAAATAAACATTTGAGGAGGTAGGATCTGCAATATCTCTGAACAATAATCGAACAACATCATCTCCACGAATCCTAGCTTGTTGAACAGCCGCTGTCACATCCCATGAATACCATCCATAGGTTGAATTGACAGTTGTAATACCGATTGG
>Ga0066862_10000550_pt1 | contig 14986 bp, 10 predicted proteins | sample ETN02SmetaG_FD_66431 | JGI IMG/M metagenome (GOLD analysis project Ga0066862, IMG submission 66431) | Marine microbial and viral communities from oxygen minimum zone, Eastern Pacific Ocean - ETNP2014F10-02SV255 | ecosystem: Environmental > Aquatic > Marine > Oceanic ... | reverse complement strand
GTTCAAGCCCGCACCCCCTGCAATTGTTCACGCAAAACGCCTCGTTATCTCAAACTAAACATAACCTCGAGGGTATTTGAACAAACAAAGGGAGGTTGCGCTAGGCTGTAATCAATGCTAGAAAATCAATGCTAGTATGAACAGTAATGCCAGGATTCCTAGGATTTCTGAGATGTGGGAAAATATGAAAATTATCAGACCTACGACTAAGGCTATCGCATAGAAGATTACCACGAGGCAGATGGCGGCGATTAGGAGTAACATAACCGAGTCAAACCGGGACAAACTGCGAACTTGGGCGTAGTGAGTGTGGGGGGTGTGAGAGTCTTGTTCGTGAAGGTCTTCGAGGTCGCTGAGAAGTATCCCCCCGTAAAGGTCTTCGAGGTCGCTGAGAAGTACCTCCCCGTAGTTAGCTGGTATTGGCTTCAATTGGATTACCTCATGGGTGTGCGCGTCACGCTTGAATCCGTCTTTGGTGAGCGAACCGCTAGGTCACTGGTGAAGCCCTACCTCCAATCGTCAATGAAGTCGCGTTTGAATTCGGCATCTCCGACGTCCTCCTCGTACTGCTCCTTCTGCAGCCCCCACTCCTCGTCCCAAATCTCCTCCTCCCTCCTCTCTCTCAGCAGGGAATCCAGGAGCTCCCTGAGGAGTGGAATGCAGTCTAGCAATTCCCTGACGTATTCGCTGGCATCTCTTCTTCGCTCGGTATCTCGGCTCATGATCGGGGTTTGGCTATCTTGGGCCCCGCACGACCATCTGTCGTCATGGGGTGATTTCAACGTAACTGTCCTCTATCCTTTCGTGTGCGATCAACGTCCCATCAGCGAGGTTCACCGCAGTCAGCCTGGGATTCTTCTCGGGTGGGAGGTAGATGCCAGTGTCTATTCCTATTGCGCAAGGACGGTCGTCGGGGAGTAGGACCGGGGACTCCCAAATCCCATCTGAATCGTCCCCCATGAGGAACTGCGTCGTCGTGTGTCCGACCACAACCTGCCTCTCGTCATCCAATGGCGTGCTCTGCTCGAAGATCCCCCTCGACCACATGAGGGCCTGGTTGCTCTGCGTGTCCAGCTCCTTATCCTCCAAGTATCCGGCATGAGCCAGCCTGAAATCCCTCAGCACTAGCTGGGTGGGAAGCGACTCGATGAAGGCCACCCACCCACGTGCTTCCTCCAGCCTCTCCTCCTCGTCACCTGGCATTGACTGGAGGGTCTGCTGCCCCCCGTACTTCATCCACGACTTCATCATCCTGCCGTGCTTGGGGGACAGGGAGAGGCGGAGCATCTCGTCGTGGTTGCCCCTTATCGAGGATACCTCCGGACGGTCCCTAACCATCCTCAACACCCCCAGGCTGTCGGGCCCCCTGTCTATCAGGTCGCCCAGGCAGACCACCATGTCGCCATCGGATAGATTGAGCCTGCCCAGTAGTGCCTCGAATGTCTCGCAGTAGCCGTGGATGTCCCCGACCACCCACACTGAGGACCCGGCATCGAGGGCACCTTGCACCCGATCCTCCAATCCATGGTCCCTCATCGGCAATCACCTGCCCTTTCCTGGTATCCGTACATGGTCCGCCATACCGATGCGAGCGCTGTCTGGTAATCATCATCATCGGTGCAAGCGGACTTGAAGTTGGGATAGTCCAACCCATCCAAGAGTCCCATCATCACCTCGGAGACCCTGTCCCTGGGTACGAAGATGCGGTACCTGTAGTCAGCTCGATCCATCACAATGACCTCGGAACCCGGCCAGAGCCTATCTAGCGGCTCGATTGTCCGGGACCTGACTAGCAGGGTGCTTGGATCGGCATTGTGCTGGACGATGCTGATGAACCCGAATCTCGTGAATACCCACATCTTATTTTCCCCAATGAGATACATACCTAGTGGGAATTATTCTATTTCACCTGTGAAACTTCTCTCAAAGTTTTGCTTGAGTTTATATTGTCTGAGGACTACCACATTATCGGGCTGATGCTATGGTGGTAACGAGTCACTCTGAGGAACAACGTGAACATCACGAAAAATGCCAGGAGATACTGGAAAAAGCAGTCATCTTGTATCGTAGAGTTAGAGCCATCACGACAAAGGATCACGAGTTTGGAGATGAGGCAACAAGAGGGAAGCTGTGGAATGAAAGAATATTGGAGAAATTCGGAGATGGATCCGGATTAATTCTAAATCTGACAAGCGTCGTCAGAGAGGAGCAAGATAAATTTTTGAGAAGGATGCTGGAGAGCGTCAAGACAGATTTGGGGGATGATGCGTTCAAGAGATGGCAAGAATATGAGGCAGCGAATAGAAAGGAGCAAGATTTGACGGTAAAGAGGCGTTTCTTCAGGGATAATGAGGACCTAATCTTTAAACTCGGGGAAGAAAACAGTGAGGATTCGTCATTAGAAGAGCAATTTAACACAATGAAAGAAGATTGGTATCGGACCACTGGGCCGCAGACATATTTCCTTCAAGAAGAGGAGAACTCGAGATTATCAAGTTGCAGCAATAAACCGAGACATCAAGATAAATTGGCTGATAGGCAGTTGAGGCTTTTTGCCATAAATGAGGAAGAGGAAACTGCAGAAGAGATTATTGAAAATTGGGCCAAATCTTGCTTCAGGACGTCGTTTTATCGACATATTTTGGATGCTCCCGATGAGAAATGGAACTACAACGATTCAGTATTGAAATTTGATGATCTTCTTGAAAGTCGTCTTCACCACGGCATGGAGCACTCTAGGGCAGAGGAGATGGTGAGGCTTTTCGAGAAATTATCGTGGGGGCCCGGGAGATACGTCCAGTCGGAATCAATACTCAAAGAAATCTACGAAAAGCTGGATAGGCATTCAATTCTCGTCTTCCAAGGATTTGGCGCAATAGGAAAAACAGCATTAGCGAATAAGGTGATATGGGATACCAGAAATGCTGATGTTTTTCGAGATAAATACGGATTTGAGGCGTTTCCGAGATACAAATACTTCACTTCCAAAGTATCCTCAGGACAAGGGACTCTTGAGGGTGGAAAAATTGTAAGAACGGACGAGACAAAAAATATTGGTGAAGCACTTGGTAACAGATCTTCGGCGGGTCCAGATAGGCTCAGAGGCTCTGCTCGACAAATCTGGTTAGGGATAGTAGGACTCTTTGAACCAACTAACGAAAGGGATACCCTTGAAGATCTGAGAAGGAAATCCATAGAACTTCTAGAGAAGAACAGGGTACTGGTTATCATTGACAATTTCGAAGACTTCCAGAACCCTCTGGTCCATCCGGGAAAGGGAGACAAACTTTCTGATGCGATGGAAGAAACCGTCAGAGAGGAGTACATACTAATCGTTGGATGGCTCCAAGAGATACAGGATCTGGGTCGGTCTTTTAATTCAAGGGTGATTATCACCAAAAGAGGCGGGACGTGGAATCAAGCCGGAGGAAGAAACGCCGATATTCCAGGTATCCCGGGGCATGGAACAAACATAAAACCACTCGAGGCAGAAGAAGCGAGCAAGCTACTAGCAACAGCTATTCAGAGTCAAATAGATGGATATGAGGAGATAATCGAGCAAGCTAGAGATCGCGGACAAAAGACGGAAATGGCGAGTTATAGAAATAAGCTTGGAGAGGCCGTCCAGTCATTGCAGAATCCGGATATAAGGGCGCAAATTACCAATCATCTGCGAAATGAATGGGAAGATGGAGCTTCCCCCCAACTGATTATTGATGGTGCTAGCACATTGGTCACGTATGATGGAGAGGGGGCAAAACTACTGCTGACGATGCTAAAGGACTACTCAGAAGGGAATGCTCGCACTGAAGCCTACTACAGGTACTCAACTAGCAAGAGTCTCGGGTTGCTATACAACAACGAAGCGTCTCTTGAGTTCATCAAGGGCATATTGAGAATTCGCGACTGGGTGTATAGGGGGTTCACATTGGATCAGTTAGAGTTCAGGCATAAATTACTGAATAGAGATGTTGATGAGACTGAAATGCTTCTAAATCGTATTAGACTGAGTTACTGGATTAAGAGGAGAGATGAAGAGGACGGAAAACAATGGTGGTATTGGAAGCCACAGATCGCTAAGAGCCTGCGCGATCAGTTAGGAATCGAAGCATATGAAAAGGAGTTGGCCGAAGAGGAGCTGGGGAAACAGAGAAGGCCAGATGCGAAAGGGAATAATGATGAGCACAATGCCAGCATTAGGAAGAAAACTAAAACAATTCTCTCAGACAAACAGAGAAGGAAAATTGAAGCCAAAAAGGAATGGCTGAGAAGATGGGTTAAATTCCTCGATGAGAACGATGATTTCAGCGAACCCGGGGTTGGAGAACATTGGCTTAATAATCCAGAAGAAGCCGTCGATGGTTCGCAGAAATCGATTCTAAATGAGATTGGGGCGGAGTCCGGGCATGGGGACACATTAGTCGATTTCCTCAGAGAAGACGGCGTTGGACTTGACCAGTATCAATACGTAATTGAAGTCGCCGACTGCGCCAATCTAACTATGGATAGAATGGATCTTGCATCGAAGGCTAATGGAGTCGGCCTTTGGGCAGAATTTTCCAGATCCGAAGGTGGTTCGAGGGACTACGAAGGGGAGAAGAGTCTGTTGGCGGATTCGGTGTGCGGACTACAGAAAATCTGGTACGGTGCATTGACAGAACTATGGAAGAGGGCGCATAACGAATGCCTCGGCGGCGATAATCCTTGCACAGAAAGATGTGGTCACCATCGTCTTACTTGTTTTGCCCTAACAAGGGATTACTTGCAGAAATTCTCGACGGTCGTAAACAATTGTAGTCTGGAAGATTATCAGGAAATTAAGAATATCAGAATCGATACCTTATTTTCTCTAGCAGATTGGTCTTCGCAAGTTCGCAGACAAGATTTGAAAGAGGGTGAAGAATTCTGCAACTACTTAGAGCAGATTGGGAAAAGAATGGGCGCAGTTGGCGATTACAAGGAAGCGTCCATTGAAATTACAGACAATCAGGTCAAATACTTCGAAAAATGGCTTGCTCTTTTCTTGGATAATACCGATCTTCTGCCCGATGAGGATGAATGGTTAGGACGGTTACGGGGATTTTCTTTCTGGGTTTCATTGAGATTGAGTATTCATCATTCCATAATGGGGAAGATCCTACCAGAAGACAAGGGACTCTGGAAGAGGATTGAGTATCAAAAGGCAGGTCAAAAGATCGCATATGAAAACTACAATGTTAATCCAGAAGTGGTGAAGAAATATATTGGAAAGGCGCACAGGCTTGAGCTTTCTCCGCCAATATCTCAAGAGAACAAAGGGAGTGACAATAGGCCATGGCAGACCTCATTTAATCAACTTTGCAAGCAGAAAGGGGGAAAATTAGTTCAGGTTGGTGATTACATCCAGGCGACTCTCGATAGGGAGAACGGCGAAGGAGGTGCCCTCATACAGCGGGGCGATAGCTTCGACGGTCGAATAATCGAGTTGAAGTGCCAAAAATTCTCAAGCCTGAATGTCAGCTTTCCACTCCAATGCATGGTCGTAGTAAGGGATTTGTCACTTAGATCTGGATACACGATCATCTGGGCCGACATTGTTTCCGATGAGGATGGAAATCCAATTCAGGGGAGGGAGATTCCCGAGGTGGTGATAGAGGGGGCTGAAAATTTTATTCGCCATCTTGCGCAGGAAATCAGTTCGAAGCCTGGAAATTTACTATCCTCCGTTCAATGTGATGGTTTTTGGAAGAAGCACTATTCTTCGTATTGGAGGGGATTCTCAAAGTCCAAATCTGAACTCGAAGAGATGCTGGGGTGGATCAACAAACAAGATTCGAATCATCATCTGGAAGGCCTGGCTAAGTTTTCTCAGAACTTCGGAGAAGGACCGAAGATCTTCCGTGGAGCCAGAGGTACGATGGGGACCGATAAAATGGTGGTTATGGGCTCAGAACTTCAGTTACAGCCTGAATATCTCTTGGGGCATGGTACAACTGCCGATTTCATCCACAAGCAAAACCAGGCCAAAGAGGGCCCTTGCCTTCCTAGGATACCTTATCTTTTGTCATTAATTATCGTCCAAATAGCTGGTCAAAAGTTGAGGTCAAAAGCCCACCTTACCTACAAGCAATTGAGCCAGCATATAACCGAAAATTGGAAAGATTTATTCATTGGTGATGCATATATTAGTAGTTTATTTGAAATGAATAATATCAGTAGGACGGTGGCATTTCGACTATCCCACTTTGGTCCCAGGACCAAGGGCCAATTCAACAGGAGGAATAAATTCAAGGATGTTATTGATTGGGGGACAATACCCGAAGACTCGGTTCTTCTATGTGAACAACTTCGACGAAGCTATAGAGATAACATAAAGCACAAACTAAACTGGACCGACTGGCAGATTACTGAATTGTGGGAAGAAATTCTAGATTCTTACTTTGATGAGGCGGCAAAGTACTGCCGGGACTTCCAAGCGGTCTCTTCGTCTTCTAAATCTTGATTTTTTCCATCCAACCACGAAATGAGGTAGGAGAGGGGAGGTTGAATCTTCCGCAAATCTCAGAGGGAGGAATCACCAATCCTTCCCTGTATGAGATAAATTCGCACAAAGCCGCCAATACCGGCCTGGGATGGTTCTTCAGATTGTCATCACTTTCTGAGAGTCGATCCCACTCATCCACTATTATTTCCAAGACTTCGGATGGGATTATCTCTCCAAGATTGGCCCTAGAGAGGATTTTCTGTGCCTCCCTGTCCATCGACGTCCTCCTGAGTCTGGTCTCTCCGAGGATAGCGCGCATCCTCTTCAGGCAGCGGAATCCGTAGGACTTGGACTTCCGGACGCCGGGCATGCAGATTTCCACCCACTCGTCGAACTTGGAGTCGAAGCCCAACTCGTAGGCAGCCAGATGCAGGCATACCGCAGCCGAGGCAGGGACGCCCTTCGGATGGGCAGGCTTCCACATTGGATTTTCTTTGGCCTCCTGAGTGGCGCTGCTCGCGCCCCTGTCCGGCCATCCGATGTCCAGCAGATCGAGGGCTACCCTCTCGTGTGTTCGCGTCGCTGCCTTCTCCCTGATCATGCCCATCGACTCGGTCTTGGATCTGGATGCGCCACCCCTCCCTGACCTGTCGATCGAAGCCAGCCTCCTCCACCTGTGCTGGTTACTGGTTCCCGATACCCGGATTTCCGATCCTTGGGCCCGTCCACCCCTGGAACCAGGGCCTCGTCCGGACATTCGTCCCTCCTCGTCGAGTGATACGCGGTCATGGCCTGTAGTGTCATAGTCCTGTATCTGCAGCAGGCAGATCGAGCACTCGAGAACGCTGCCATTCAGCACTGCTATCGACTGCTGGCTGCACAGGAGGCAGTCGAAGCTGTCCCCAGGGTGGAGTTGCTCTTGGAAGGAGTGAAGATTCGCCTCTCCCATGCCCTATTACATCTGGCATGGGATTCGGTGGGGCTCACGAGTGAAATGGTGGGGTCATTCCTCCTCGTCTATTTTCCTAATCGTGTCTAGGAGATCCAACTCCGGGAGGTCTTCTTCTGTGTCGATAAATAGAATCCTGTTTCTGGATAGGTGCCCAACCAATGGGGACTCTTCGATGAACCTCTGCAGTGATTCCAGGGAGATATTGTACCTTTTCCATTGTGTGCCTCCCCTTTCTGGCATTCGAATCGTTGAGAAGACGGCGGAGATTGGGCCGTATGGGGTTCCTTCAATTGTGTTAGTCGCAATTTTCAATCCTATGATTTCATCTACCCCATCCAGATATCTGCTGATATCTTGGCCCTTGGAGGGTTTGAGGACAGCTTGGACCTGTTTAGGGATGTATCCATTTCGAATTGCAGAAAATGTTACTGACAATTCATCCTTGTTTTTGCATATTATTGCCCCGTGCGAGGGGTTGGAATGATCGTCTAGGAATGTGAGTCTGGACGGGGGGACAAAATGGATTCTAAATCCCGAGGCTTGGAATGACTGGGGTGTGCCACCTCGCCAGTTTCTCTTCCTAGTCTCGATTAGGAAATCTGGAATGGGATTTGGCAGGCCTCTTTCTTTGTCGAGCAAAGAGCCCCTTCCTCCCGTCAACCTCTGTAGGTGTATCAGGTTGGAATAATTTCCCCTATCCAACGGAGGGAAGTTGGATGATACAACGATGTACTGTCCGCCTGTCATCCATTTGGCTAGCTGCAAAGCCTTTTGCTGTTGCAGTCGCTTGGAGGCTTTCGCCCCAATTACTACCTTGGAGTCGAAGGTAGAAACCCCGAATCTATCCAGCATAATGGTGTCTACCTCTATGATTCTGATGAAGCGCAATAATTGATTAAAAGACCGATCTGATGATTTCATGTAATTTATCTCATGTTGGATGAAGTCATCGAAGTCACAGTCGTGGGGCAGTGAGAGTCTGTCACATTGGCCCAGGAATTGTTTTGCCTGTTCGGAATCTGATTTTCCTGAGCGAAAGTCGTCGAACCCTCTTCTCCACAATCTCTCGAAATTTCTCAGCCTCAGTTCTGCTGTGGGTTCGATCACAGATGCCCCCCTGACAGTCGATACCGGTTTCCAATGTTCCCACAAGAGAGAGGTCGCTATTGTCTCGAGCCAGTATCCGGGCCTTCCAGGAATTCTGGATTGGGGCGGGTATGCAAAATGGAATTGCTCGGAGATATTGCCCTTGGATATTGTCAGGTAATCTCCTGAAGACTCGAAATCTATCTCTCTGAATTCTTTACTGGTTTCATAGCCAAGTTTCTCCATTTCTGCGGTGAATTCTTCTGGGGCTATTGATAGTGGCTGGTCGAATAGCTTCAGGTGCAGATATTTCACGTCCGGGCAGGGGGGATCCCGTTGCAAGTTTGAGGAGATGTGGCCGAACAACTCCATCGACTCTTGAGGTGGGGGTTCTAATCTCTCATCTTCTACATAGATAGGATGACCGCTCAACCATACCCTATCAACAATCGATAGGGGCTTGCCAGCGATGAATTCCCCTTCTTCCCCAGAACCCAAATTTACTGATCTTCCGTCTTCTAGCGTATACCATATGGAATATGGTCGGGAATGGTTGCCGAGGAGAGTAGGGATCAGTGGGTTCTTTGCCCCTGGTAGAATGTCGACCCGAACCTCCCCCGCCCATCTCTTGCAGTTATCCTCTATTATTGAGAGAATATCGTCGACATGGCAACTTAACCACCTCTCTTCTAGGGTCGGGCAAGTGGATGTGTATCCTTTTGGCCTAGTGATTGGGAATGGGAACGGCTCACTCAGGTCATCGAAGGTTGAAATTAGATCGTCTGCCCCATTCAACCACGATCTCAATCTAGTCTCGTGCTCTGAATTCTCCTGGCCCTCTTGGTTGCTGAATCTAGTTTTGAGGATTAGGACATTGTCGGGCATATGTGCTTGAATTGCCATGGCAGTAGGGACACAGCCTGTTGGAGAAAGGATCACGATTAGCATTACAGGATTCTCTTCATTGAGGTGCGGTGGCATCTTCACTCCTCCTCATAGAAATCGGTTGCTGGTTCCTCAGTAATATGAGGGGGGAGGCGAGTATTCCGGCACCAATTACTCAGGTGTTCGTCTGGCACCTCGTGAATTACAGAGCCTGCAAGGGCCTCGTTGTACTTGATGACATAGAGGCAGAATCTCTTCTTTTCTCCAGGTGTCTCCGGATTCTTCCAAACGATCTTGATCTTGCTTTTGATCTTGTCATCCATTTCCAGGGAGTATGGGGGCTCCTTTGTTTCTGTGCTCCCTGAAATGGGCGATTTCCCAGTATCTGAATCAACGATCCACCCGTCCGACATCGACAGGCCATGGATGCGGAGCAATGACTCTTCATCCCATTTACGGGTTGGGATCTTCATTGTTTCTTTCCCCTTTTTTACATCCTCGATAGAGTGAAGCTCAAGGGACTCACCCTTGTTTGAAATTATTTTCCGAAATCCCCTCTCTGATACGAAGAGGGCGAGATGAGGTTTCGTACCAGAGTAGAAGAGCACGTCGCTTCCGTCAATTGGGCCTTCCAATTCCCGAAGCCTGGAGCGTAGGCTTCCAATCATGGAGAGCATGTCATTCTCCCTTCGATCAAGAGATGGTATGGAAACGAAATCGAGTTTGCCTGCCAAGTCTAAGGAGAGTTGGCGGTTGATTCGAGACCTGATTAGACCCATTAGGTCCTTCGTGAATATATTGAATTCCTCGTCGCTCCCGTACAAAATCACCCTTTCCCAGCTCACTGCTGTTATGGCAGAGGCGAGGTGCAGTCGGGATATGCCCAGAATCGCGTGTAGACGCATCTCAATCGCCGATCCTTCTCGGGATTAGGACTACCAGAGTCCTTTCTTTTTCTTCATCCTCTTCATCTGCCGTACCCAGAACTGATTTCAAGACACGACGAACCCGGCGACGAAGCGACATTCTTCGATTTGAGATTTCTATGAAGTGTCTGGAAAGCAAGTCCCACCTCTCATTTTCACCCAAACTCTGGAGGTCTTCTTCCTTGAGTATCGCCTCTACCAATTCCGGGGTCCACCCTGGGAAATCTGGGACTCGGTATTCCCTGTCGGACTCTTCGTGCGTTGTCGTATTCTCATCGGCTAAGAGTACTGATCTGGAGTCCTCTATGATGCATCCCTCCCATCCTTCCTCCGGGTCCCATTCGACCTTGGCTGAATTGCCGCCAGATCTCCGCATGAGCATTGGATGGGTCTCCCCGGCGGACTCGGAGTCGACCATCGATTTCCAACGCCTCTTGGATGCCTCCTCGCACCCCCCTGCGCTATCCATCAGCTCCTGAATTCCGCCTCTCCCCCTAGTTGTGGAGAGGCCGGCACCGAAGGAGAGGAACATGCCGTCGTCCAGCTCATCTACATCAGATAGCTCCCTCGCCCATGACTCCAATGCTGTACGCAGGCTCCTCCCTGCCGGCCTAGTATCGACTTCGACCAAACCATATTCTGCAAGTACTACGTCATCCCCCGCGGTGACCCAAGCAGCGATTCTGTCCCCCAATCCAGGCTCATGCACCGCTTTCTGGAGTGAGGACCACCAAGCTGTGTTGAACCTGAAGCTGCGCCTCCTTCTCCTGTCGTGCAGCTCACCATCATCGAAGTCATCCTCGTACCTCTCTTGGAAGATGATGCCGAGGGAGTTCCCATCTACCCTGGCGATGGAGGTCACCTTTCTCTGGCCTCCGGTGTCAATCCGTTGGTGAGTGGCGTCTCCGGGGCCTGGGACTCGGAGAGTTGAGTCCCTCAGTCTTTGGTCGTGGCCAAGAAGGAACATCAGCCTGTGGAACGGGCATATTCTCTCCTTCCGCAGTTCCTCTATGGAGGGTAGGGAGACTCCCATTCTGCTGCTCAGGGATGATGGCTTGTCCAATTCTCGCCCATCCGGGCAGAATGAGCAACGGTAGTTCGTAGATCCTTTGAGTATTATTCGAGGGAAGCCCTGCTCGTATTTCTCCCTCAGTCTGGTTAAGGCGTCGTGACTCCCCTCGCTCTTTATTTCGTGGGTAGTTATGGAGAAGGGAGGGAGTTGGGACCCTATTTCCTCTGACCACTTCCTTGCGTCCTTCCTACTCATCCCGCCTGTTAAGTCGGTTCCATCCCCCTGTCCCAATAAGGTACAGCAGTGGCCCCATCTTGCTATCGTGGTGCTGAAACGTACGTTGTTCCTGGCAATCGATCCTTCCTCTTTGCCGCTCTCTTTGTTTGTCCCCAATATCATCAGGAACTCAAAGACCGATTTCTCCAGAATTGACCTTAGCTTTGACACGTCATCCTTCGGGCACAAGAAGGAAACTCGGCCCCCGCCATCAGCAGTGATCGAGCCTATCCCCACTTTCCTTGCTATTCGATGCCTGCATTCCGACACGACCAGTTCAAGAAGAATCGAGGCACCTCTTAGAAACCTCTGATTTTGTCCATTCGGTGACGAGGGGAAGTTTTTCCTCAACCACCTCTGGACGTGGTGGAACTGGAAGGTCAGAGGGGTCCTGCCATCGACCCCGTAGGAGAATCTATCGGATATTCCATTTTTTCTCAACCATTTCTCCTTTGATATGGATTCTCTTCCTCGCTTCCAATTTTCCAATGACTCACGCTCCGAGACCGTTAGGTCTTGACGGAATTCCACTGGCATTTCACCGGGATCGGTTGCATTCCCAATGATGTGGGAGAAGTCCCCCGACTCGGTTTTTGTCATCTTTGCGAGATTCGGCCACCATTGTGATCTCCTATTGTTATCGTAACTGTGAAGGGTTGCCAGCAGAGCCTCTTCCTGCGGACGGTAGGTCGGGTCTGAGATGTCCTCTACTCCGTCGAGTTGACGGAGCCGGGCAAAAAGTAGTGAGAGACACTCTCGTTGGGATCTCTTTAGAGCGCCCGGGTCATCGATACCCCCCGAAGAACGGAGATTCAGGTCGTTGTTCAGAATAGAGGAACGGAGGCTTGTGTTATGATGCATGCCGACCACATTGTCCATCTCCCTAGAGACGCTGAGGCAGTCCGTTGACTTGCCGCTTAGTGGCATGTCGAAAGGCCGGGTTGAGGATGCCACCTCTGGATATCCGGCGACAGCCAAGACGAACCTGAGGTGTCGCTCCTTTGGATCGATTACGGAAGTTTTCTCGCCGGGCCAGCTACCTATTATGGCAGTCAATCTATCGAGAATCGCTGTGCCTGAGAGATTTCCGGCCACCAGATCCTCCCCTGGACCTCGCCATGGGTTTCGTGCTCCCTTCACACTCCGCCCTTCCGATACTTGAGGTAAATCCTTCCCAACTCTTCTCTAGCCTCCTTTGCCAGAATAGTGGTCGTTTCGAGTGCTCCTTTCGCCTTCTGATTGAACGCTATGATAAGTCTCTTGGAGAGTGGTCTGATTTTACCCGATGTCCTGATAACGTTGGCTGCGAGCTTCATCATCCTGATGTCGACTGATCTGGTGAATGACTCGGAGAAGTCCCCTACTCTTTTCGCAAAGATGGCGGTCGTTTCGAGTGCTCCTTTCGCCTTCTGATTGAACGCTATGATAAGTCTCTTGGAGAGTGGTCTGATTTTTCTCGATGCCCTTCCAATGTTGACTGCGAGCTTCATCATCCCGATGTCGACTGATCTGGTGAATGACTCGGAGAAGTCACCTACTCTTTTCGCGAAATCTACCTTCGGGGTTTTCACTCCCATCTTCGCTTTAATCAGGTGGAGGGCGAACTTCTGATTGGTTCCTATCAGGCCGATGTGGTTGTCCAGTATGCCATCTGGGGTACTCTCCGGATCATTGATCTCATCCCAGAATACGTGCCACTGGTCGCTCTCCCTTCTCTTGTTTGATACCTTGTTCGAACTAAATCTGGAGGGGATTCCGTTTACAACTGTTCTCAGTTGTTTGATGGCTCTATCGTGAATCTCGACATTCTCTTTGAGGTTCCCTGTTTCGGAAATCTCCCTGAGGATGTTGTTGGATGTTTCGAGTTGTTTCTTGGAGCCTCTCTCGAGTTCCCGGATCCTGGGGTTATGATTCCTGAGGGATAGCCCAATGGTTCTAATCTCCTCTGAGCCTTTTGATTGGAGTCTTCTCAACTCATTCATCTTCTTTTGGATCTCTTTACTAATATCGGAGAGTTTTTTCTCGGCTTCTAGCCCCATGTTGGATATTTCGATTTGCACATCATCGATGTGCTCCCTGGCTCTTTCGACCAATTCTAAATGCTGGGCATCCATCTTCATCATCTTGGCCTCCAAATCGCGCTCGGCTCTAGGGGACAAACCGCCGATCTGGTCCTCTATCAGATTCAATCTCCTCTTCATTTGGTGTATCGAATCCATGTTACTGTCGAGCGTGTCGTCCGAGTTTCCAGCTGAAACGTGCTTCTGCCTCAGGTCACCAGAAATGATGAATGGCAATTCGTCCTTGCCGAGTTTCCGCCTTTTTGACTCCAGTTCCTCGAGGAACCTGATGTAGCGCTTCTCCAGATTCTCGGTTAGTGAAATCTCCCCCTTCGGGTCTGAGTACTTGCGTGTCTCGTCGGGGGTGTTGAAGACACCGGACTCATTCGTTATGGGATCAACGACCACAGCGATGAATCGCCCGTCTGGACAGAACCTCATGTTCCTCCTAAAAGTCGAGACGTCGGTCTCGGAGAGGAAAACGGTGAGTCCTGGGTGGGTATGGATCCAACCTATGACTCGGATTTCCGGAGTCTCCTCATCGGGATATGCTTCGTTGGCCTCCAAAGCCGCTGCGGCCGCTATGGCCAACCATTTACCATCGAACTCGCAGTAGATAGGAGACGATTGGGTCTGCTTTGGGAAGAATCCGGTGACGCAGACATTTCGACCCTGTTCGTCCACGTGCCCGAAAAGAAGACCACCCATCTCCATCCTGCCCCTGGGGGCCGTGAAAGCCTTGGTCTGATCTATGATGCTGCGTGGGACTATGGCCTCGTGTAAGGTCCGATTCCTTTTGTTCAATATGGTTGTCGACATCGTCATTCTTCTCACCCCTATTCGTTTAGCACGCTCATAGTCTGGTTTAGATGGGCCAATACCCATCCTGAGCTGAAGGCGTCTGTCTCGGGAAGGAAAAGCGACCCATGGCAGACCACGCCCGAATCGATGGTCGTTCCTGGAATCCTTGCTGACCGATACACTCTATGATGTCGAATGCCCTTTCTCAGGTTGAGCACGTAGACTTCTGGCGGGTCCACCCTTACGTCCATGACGCACCTGTATGTGCCATCCTGGGATCTGCCCTTGCTGTCTGGCAGCGTTACGCCCACCAGTTCGGCCTCCTGTTTGTTGTGATGCCCTCTTACTGGGGAAAGCGAGGGGAAGTCGCTCAAAGCCCTTCTTAGCTCTCTCATTGCAACGCTACCAGCCTCGATCGCCTCGGGGCCCACGTAGAGCCGCTCGCCGATCATTTCCGCGGCCGGGAGCTCGTCCACGACCACGCCCAGGCCATCGAAGACCTGCCACTGCGAGCCGTCCCTGGGG
>Ga0066862_10000548_pt1 | contig 14996 bp, 13 predicted proteins | sample ETN02SmetaG_FD_66431 | JGI IMG/M metagenome (GOLD analysis project Ga0066862, IMG submission 66431) | Marine microbial and viral communities from oxygen minimum zone, Eastern Pacific Ocean - ETNP2014F10-02SV255 | ecosystem: Environmental > Aquatic > Marine > Oceanic ... | reverse complement strand
CAGCACATGACGGCATGGCTGTTTTTAATGGCTCAAATGGTAATCTTATTATCATTAGAAATCACGAACTTGGAGGCGAAGCGCACCTTAGACGTGGTCCATTTGGTTCAAAGCTTGAATTGTTATCCAAGGTTGAAAAGAATCTAATTTACGATACAGGTTATAATGGAATTCCTGGTCAAGGAGGAACTACCACAATCATTTATGACCCAATAAGGAAACAGGTTGTCCGTCAATTCCTTAGCTTGGCAGGTACTACTATAAACTGTAGCGGTGGACCAACGCCATGGAATAGTTGGATAAGCTGTGAAGAAACGGAAATGCAAGCTGGAGAAGATTGGAAGAAAGACCATGGATATAATTTTGAAGTACCGGCGACTGAAAATCCTGGGCTGACCAAACCAGTTCCTATCAAAGGAATGGGTCGTTTTACACATGAAGCAGTAGCTATTGATCCAAGGTCTGGTATTGCTTACCAGACAGAAGATGAAAGCAACGGTCTTATTTATCGCTTTAAGCCAACGGTTAAAGGTGCATTACATAAAGGCGGCGTTTTACAGGCTATGGTCTTTAAATATAAAGCATCAATGGATACAAGAAATTGGAAAGAAACCACTGTTTTGAAAAAAGAATTATATGATATTGAATGGATTACACTGCAAGACACGGATAATCCTGAAAATGATCTAAGATTTAGAGGTTATGAAGCTGGATCGGCTATTTTTGCTCGCAGTGAAGGCATGTGGTATAATAATGGTAAAGTATATTTTACTTGTACTACAGGTGGAAAAAAGAAACTGGGGCAATTATTTGTTTATCACATCAGCCCCTTTGAAGGCCAATCAAACGAAGCAGAGAAACCAGGAAAGCTAGAGCTTTTTTTAGAACCGCAAGATAGCGATGTTATGGATATGTGTGATAACCTGACCATTGCGCCATGGGGCGATTTGATTATATGTGAAGACGGTCGTGGAACGGATTATTTAATTGGTGTCAGTCCAGATGGCGCACCATATAAACTAGCTAGGAATGCTTTGAACAGTAAAGAATTTGCGGGATCGATCTTTTCGCCAGATGGGTCCATACTTTTTGTTAATATTCAATTACCAGGGTTAACCTTAGCAATCACTGGTCCCTGGCAAAGCTAGGATTCCATTTCAAGCGATTCTGTTAATAATTTGTTTATTTCAGTATAATAATTTTTCCTGATACTTTATCCAGATGGGATTATTAAAAATCATCTGGCTATTATTATCCTCCTTTGGAATCATGTTTGCTTTCCTATCCTGGTTACAGGAATCGAATCTAATTGCCAACGATTTGGGTTTTTATAAAGGACTTTTTGCATTAATATTAGGATTGGTTCTCTTTTTTGCGGTTCCAAGTAGAATGGGTAAATAATGAAAGCACCACTAATAATATATAACCATACTGAATACAAAGACTTACCATCTGAATTATATACTAAAGAAAAATATAGACTTCAGGTGGAATTGTTAAAGATGCAGGAATGGATGATTAAAGAGAAGAAAAAGATAGCTATCGTACTTGAGGGCCGTGATGCTGCTGGAAAAGGATCTACTATTAGGCGATTTATTCAACACATGATGCCAAAAAAAACAAGAGTTGTCGAATTAGGGGTTCCTACACGTAAACAAAATAGGAATTGGTTTAGTACCTATAAAAAGCACTTACCAAATGACGGGGAAATTGTATTCTTTGATCGGTCATGGTATTCTCGCGCTGTTATACAGCCTACAATGGGGTACTGTTCAAAAAGTCAGTACTACTATTTTATAAACAATGTTAATGATTGGGAAAAAAGATTAATTAATGATGGGTTAATATTATTCAAATTTTATTTGTCTGTATCACAAGAAACACAAAAGTATAGATTTTTCTTAAGACGAAGCAGTGAATTAAAATATTGGAAAGTTACGGATAATGATCTAAAAGCAATGGAACACTGGCATCTCTATACTCGCTACAAGGAACAAATGTTTGAACAAACCTCTACGGACCATGCTCCTTGGATTTTAATTAACAGTGATAACAAAATGATCGCCCGTTTAAACACCATGCGCTACGTATTGAAAAGAGTAAATTATACAGACAAGAAAAAGGTGAAAGCTAAACGCTATTTTAAAGAACTTGAAGATTATCAAATCACAATAAAAGGTGTAAAGTTTGAAAATTTGACTAAACAACAATACGAACTTCTTTTTAAGATTAAAGCGCACGAATAAAATAATTGCAAATAAGTATTATAATTTAATCAGTCTATTCACACCAATTCTGTTTACAATTTGTTGATTATTAAATACCGGTTATAAGAAATAATATCTCCTAAGAAGTATAGAATTCACATCTAGAATAACTAATTCAATTACTTTTTATTAATAATCAATTAATATTCTAATATTTTGGCTAACGATAGATATAATACTATTCTGAAGATTGTTGGTGTAATTTGCGCACTTTATTTATTCTTGGTAGGAATCAAGGGCCTTTCCATAGGCATCAAATACCTTGGCGGTGACTTTGCCAGAACTGTTATATCTACTACCAGCAATTCCTTCGTGGCATTATTTATTGGTATTATTTCAACAGCAATTTTTCAAAGTTCATCTACAACTACTTCACTAATTGTTGGGATGGTAAGTGCTGGCGCATTGACATTATCAGGTGCCATCCCAATGATCATGGGTGCAAACATAGGTACAACAATAACTAATATGCTTGTATCAATGGGTCATATTAATAGAGGTAATGAATTCAAACGTGCTTTTGCAGCCGCAACAGTACATGATTTTTTTAATGTGATGGCAGTTATAATACTATTCCCATTAGAAATGGCATTTGGAATTTTGGAAAAAAGCGCTACAGGTCTAGGAAATATGCTATTTGGTAAGGTTAGCACAGCTGAAATATTTAATAGTCCAATAAAAACAGCAATCAAATGGGGGTCGAACCATTTGGATACATTGAGTTCTGGTAACAATGTCCTGCTCATCATTTTTAGTGTTCTATTAACTTTTGCTATGCTTTTTGGTATTGTAAAGATATTAAGAAGCTTGGTTTTAAATAAAGTGGAGAGCTTTTTTGATCAATATTTTTTCAGTTCAGCAATTACGGCATTTATCTTTGGTATAATTCTTACGATTCTAGTGCAGAGTTCATCTATTACAACTTCTACAATAATCCCTCTTGCCGGGGCAGGAGTCTTGACGCTTCGACAAATATATCCGTTTACATTGGGAGCAAACATTGGAACAACAGTAACGGCACTATTGGCATCATTAACTCTTAATGTAACTGCAATGGTTGCTGCCTTCAGTCATCTGTTTTTTAATATTTTTGGTATAATAATTATATATTTGAATCCATTATTACGAAATATTCCTATAAAACTTGCGGAATGGATCGCTAATGTGGCGTTAAAAAACAAGGTGCTACCAATCATTTATTTACTTATCATATTTTTCGGGATACCATTAATAATTATTATACTAGGGAGTTAAACTATGTCAATATTTACAGATCTATTAAGCGTGTGGCGTAAAGAAGATCTACTTTCCCAAGCGTGGGATGAATCATTACAAATGTTAGATCTATCGCATAATATGTTTAATAAAGCAGTAAAGAAATCAAAAAAACAGGAAAACCTTTCTGTTTTGAAGCAACTGAAAAATCGTGATAAAAAAATAAATTCCTTTCACCGGGAAGTCCGTAGAAAAATTATTACACATTATTCACTTGAACAAAGTACCCATGATATAACTAGTTTAATGGTTCTGGTAAATATGATCGTAGATATTGAACGAATCGGTGATTATTCAAAAAATATTCTTGATTTGGCAATCAATTATCCAGATGCGCTAAATACGAAACATCTTCATAAAGATCTCTATGATGTTGAAAAAGCAGTTAAAGAGCGATTTGATCATACAATAGATGCCGTTAAAACACAGGATGTAAAAATTGCACGTAACTTATTGAAAGGTATTAAAGAAAAAGTAACTGGGGCATCAGATAGAATAGTCAACAATATAATTGCGGGAGATCTCGAATTCGAATCTGGATCAGAAGCAGCTGCCATAGTTTTATATGCTCGCTATCTTAAGCGTATTGGCAGCCATTTAAAAAATATTACTACTACAATCGTAAATCCTATTGATTCAATTGGATATAGAGTGAAAAAATAATTGGATAATTATTAAGGGCTAATCGTTGTAATACCAAAAGAAAAGGTAGACCCTTTTCCTTCAAGACTATCAACATATATATTTGAGCCATGGGCCTCAATTATATGTTTTGAGATTGCCAGACCCAAGCCTGTTCCTCCTTTTCTTCTATCCCTAGCTTTATCTGCCCGATAAAAACGCTCAAAAATTCGATCGATTGATTTTCTTGAAATGCCAATACCTGTATCAATAATTGAAAAAACTAATTCGTTATCACGGCGTAAAACCTTTATTCTAATATGCCCTTGATCTGTGTACCTCATTGAATTGGAAATTAAATTATCGATAACCTGTTCTAACCGTCCCTCATCACCATAAATGAATAATTTTTTATCAGGTACTTCTAGTTGAATCTTTGTGTTTTTATTACTATTTCTCTGCTTAGCATCTTTATGTATATCATTTAGCAAAGTATAAATATTGAAATAATCATAATTCATTTGTAATTCGCCAGTTTCAATTCTGGATATTTCTACCAGATCCGTAACTAATTCTTCTAATCGTTTTACATTTTCAAGTGCCCTTTTAAGAAAATCGATATTTACATTTTCGTCCTTAATAGCACCTTCAAGAAGTGTTTCGATATAGCCAGATATCGATGAAATAGGCGTTTTTAACTCATGGGTAACATTCCCTAGAAATTCAGAACGTACTTTTTCCATGCGTTTGATACGTCTAAAATCTTGATCAAGTGTCATCGCCATTTGATTCATATTTGTTGACAAATTATCAATTTCTACCCCTCCGGTATTTATATTAATCCTTCGGCTTAAATCCCCTTTACTAATATCATCTGCAGCTTGGGTAAGTTCTTGGATTGGATCAGTTAACCAATTTTTTAATAAAAACCAGGCTATAATAATAACGAGAATCATAAAACCGATAATTAAATAATAAAATTCACGATAAGTGCTGGCTGGATTCTTTACTGATTTTAACGATTGTGCCAGACGCACATATTTGAATCCATGATAATTTTGGTCCACTTTTTTTGCGAAATAGAGAAATTCAGTTTTCAAGGTAGTACTATAACGAGTTGAAAACCCTTCCCCAAATTCCTGAGCTGCAAGAATTTCAGATCGATCGATATGATTATCCATTTGAGATAGTTGATTATTTGGCAAAGAAGATTCTCCGATGACTGAGCCATCAGCCGCTATTAATGTTACCCTTAAACTGGATGCATCAGAATATTCAGTAGCTAATCCCTGAAAAGTATCTTTTTGACTTGAACCGCTATAGACTAGAATTGCATTAGCATGGGATCGCAGTTTATCAATGATACCTTCCTGGGCTTGATCCAATGCCAATGAATTTGTATAGAGTATTGGTGTGATTATTCCTATTAATCCGATAGAAATAATGATTGCCAGTAATCTATACTGTATCCGTCTCATTATTTGATATAGTATTTAGTTTTAAATCTTTGGACGAAAGCGGTACCCAATGCCTTTTACCGTTTCAATCCAATTTTTACAAGGACCTAATTTGGATCGAATTCGGTTAATATGAACGTCAATGGTACGATCAACTACGAAAACATCTTCTTCCCATATCCTTCCAAGAAGTTCATCGCGGTTAAATATGATATTTGGTTGACTCATAAAAAAAGCCAATAATTCAAACTCTTTACGAGGTAAGTGCAGTTCTTCTCCATCCAGTTGAGCTATATATGTAGAAGTATTTATTTCCAATTCGCCAAAACTAATATTAGTGCCCTTGGAATTAATTTGATCAATTCTACGGAATATTGCATTAATCCTGGCAATAAGCATTTTTGGACTGAATGGCTTCCTGACGTAGTCATCAGCACCAACTTCCAATCCCTTTACTTCATCAAATTCACGGTCCATTGCTGTAAGAAAAACAATCGGTAATGTATTTCCTTGCTCACGAATTTTTCGGCATACATCATAGCCATCCTTTCCCGGCATCATTATATCTAAAATTGCTAAATCCAGATCTTTAGAAAGTTTGTCTAATGCATCATTCCCATCTACAGCTTCTGTGATGGAAAAGCCTTCCTTTTCCAAATTATACCTTAGTATCGCACGAATATCCGGCTCATCATCAACTATAAGTATATTCTTCATGGCCCCCTATATATACAGCCTGTAGAACAGGTCTCACTGACAATAATTTTTTTTAATCCAGAAAGTTGGGGTTTTACTTTTTCCCAGATCCATTTAGCTAGATTTTCGCTGGTGGGATTATTCAACCCTTTTATATCATTTAATACCCTATGATCTAGTTGCTCAATCACTGGATCACAGATTGTCTTTATTTCAGAAAAATCCATAATCCAGCCGATTTCTTGATTGACATCTCCTGTAATATGAATTTCTACATTAAAAGTATGTCCATGCATGCGTTTGCATTTATGATCTTCCGGCAAATTGGGTAAATAGTGTGCCGAATCGAAAGAAAATTTTTTATATATATCCATGATTAACTTAAGGAATCTGCAGATATTTGTGTGTTTGCAGACTTAGGCGCCATTCCGGATGCTTACGGCAATAGACCAAAGTTTCTTCAAGATTATTATTATACTCTGGGCCATCCATGGGTTGCAGTGAAAATACATCGAAATCTAAGTCCAAAAAGTTACTCGGGTCTAACCCATCCTGAGGATAAACTATTTTTAATTCATCCCCTTTTTTTACTAATAATTTTTCTTTCTGCTTTGGGCTTACACAAATCCAATCAATGCCATCAGGTGGCATTAATGTGCCATTTGTTTCAATGGCCATCTCAACATATTCTTTTTTGAGTGCCTCTACAAGTTGGTCATCCATTTGTAATAGTGGTTCACCTCCAGTGAAAACGACAAAAGGATCATCCGTCCCATTCCAGAATGATAATATATGTTTAGTCAAATTTTCTGGGCTTTCAAATTTTCCACCACCAGGGCCATCTATTCCAACAAATTCTGTGTCACAAAAACTGCAAATAGCAGTTGAACGGTCTTCTTCTAGACCATTCCATAAATTGCAACCAGAGAATCTACAGAATACCGCCACTCGGCCAGTATAGGCGCCCTCACCCTGGATGGTCAAATAAGTTTCTTTAATACTATAATTCACGGCTGAATTTCTGGATAATTTAATGGATCAACCGTTCTCGCTTCCATAAAACCTTTCAACCGTAATTGGCAGGCATCACACCTTCCACAGGGGTTACCCTTGCTAATCGGATCATAGCAGCTGTGGGTTATGGAATAGTCCACACCCAACGCTGTACCGGCTTGGATTATTTCTGACTTTGTCATTTCAATAAGGGGGGTATGAATTCGCAGGTGCTCTTTTTCTTTTATTCCAGATTTTGTTGCTAACCTCCCCATTTTTTGAAAAGCCTCAATATATTCAGGGCGACAATCAGGATAACCGCTATAATCTAGGGCATTAACACCAATAAATATATTGAATGCCCTTTCCACTTCTGCTAATGCCAATGCATACGATAAAAATATTGTATTTCTGGCAGGCACATAAGTTATGGGTATTTCTGAATTTATTTCATCGAGGTCACGATCTTTTGGAACATCCAAATCAGCTGTCAAAGCAGACCCGCCAATGGACCCCAAATCTATATTCATGATATGGTGGTTTTGTATTTTAAAGTATGCAACTAAATCTTTTGCACAATCAATTTCATAATCATGTCTTTGACCATATTTGAAGGTTAGCGCTGAAACTTCATAACCTTGATCAAGCGTGATGGCCAAAACTGTTGTCGAATCGAGACCTCCACTAAGTAATACAATAGCTTTACTCATAATTTATTTTAGCTAATTATGCGCAAATATTGACTATAATTATTAATCAGAAACTATAAGCTAACTGAAACTGGAAATGAGAAAAATCTTCTAATTGTTCAAAACTATTTTCCGGTTTATCATCCCCTTTGAAATAACTGACCGATCCATCTATAGACCAATTTTCAATCAATGAATAAGCTGCATTAATGCCAACCATTTGGCCTTTTTCCTCCAAATTGATTAATAGGTTATAATTTAATTCCAGGCTTTCATCAAAAAACGTTTCACTACCGGAAATTGACAGCGATTGTTCAGCTATCATGGCAAAGGGCGTTCCTAATCCTGGAATAAAATTATCAGTATTCAGTGTTGTCTGATCCATTGTTAACAAATCAACAGTCTGCCCCACTGCATTTAATACATGATTACCAATCAATTGTGCACCAATGGTAGATGAGCTCACAGTACGGTATTCAAACTGGATTACATATTGTACATATTCTGCTTTGGTATCATAATACTGAAACCATGATTCTTGATAATTATTTTCAGTAGTGAAATATCCGGCCTCGGCTCGTATGGTGATATCATCAATAAAAGTTACCACATTTAATCCAAATACTGATGTTTCACGATAGCCAATTTTTGGATCGATCTTTATAATATTAAACGTATCTACCCCTAAAAGACTGAAAGAACGGTCCTTACCATTAAAGTAAGATATCCCAACATCTGTTTCCCCAACCGTTGTCTTTAACCTTAATCCGTATTCGATCGGATTTTCGATTTTTTCATAAGGTAATGTTTTATCAGTAGCATCACTTTTACTCGGTTCTGATATCTGGAACGGAAAATCTGGTTCATTAAATGGCATGCGGTTCGGTATATGATCTGGAATGATTACACCTTCCAATTGCCAATCTCCCCAATAAATTGTCATGGCTGCAGATAAAGACCCGAGCTTTCTATCCGTACCGGATAAAAACATAAAATAATAATCATAGGCATTTAGATTATCGGTAGGATTATTACCATCAGCAACACCCCAAGCATGAATCTGTTTCCCAAATTTGATTTCACCCCAATTAGGAAACCAAACTATATATGCTTCTCGCAAATCAAATACAGGATTATTTTCCCCCCAACGATGTTCTACGGCAGAATTCAACATAAAATCGAAATCACCCATTGTATAACCGAGTTTTAACTCTGCCAGACGAAAAGGAAGATCCATTCGCGATTGATCAGAAATACGAAACATGCCAGTAGGCTTCAATGATCCTGTAATAGATAATTGACCAAACAGGATTTTGCACGTTAGGATTAATAAAATATAACGATAACCCATATTAAATCTAGATATGCAGAAAATTAATTTCGAGGTAGACGTTTTAAATTCTTTTCCTGAAAAAGACTTTCATCTATATCAGAATCAACTTTTATATCATCCATAGTAAGTTTTGTGGTGTGATTTTTTTGAATGTCCTCAACAAATATTTCATTGATGACATCATAACCGGAAATTGAATCAAAAAAGAATTTCTTTTTTTTACGCAAACTACCACCTAAATCATAAGATTCTTCTTTAATTGCAATTAGCGTCTCTTTTTCTACCCAAGTAATATGCTTTGAATACGTTGATTTTATCTCTGCATTAGGGACTACTTCTAAAACAAAACATTCTTTACCATCTATCATATCATTTTCTAATCGTTTATAATTGTTTTCATCAAGAGCACGGCTAGTCATATCTTCATAACTAAGGTCAGATCCCATAAATGAATCACCCTTTTTTGATGAAGATATACGTCGAACTTTTTTAAATGCTGGAAGCCACATACGCATTTCATCTGCTTTGTCAACATGTTCGATTTTCAAGAACGCAACTCCTTTATCATCGGCTGGATTCAAAAACCATAAGATCTGTTTAGAACTATTATTTATAGACTTTGATAAGATAGTAGAAGTTCTGGTTTTTCCTTTACTATTGGTCAATAGCATTGTTGTTTTGGATACAATATCCTGAGGTGCTTTTCTTTCATCAACCATTTTTGCTATAGCCATTCCATCTTGCGGATAAGAAGTAGAAATAATTGTTATTAATAAAATTGTTATTTTTTTCATATTTATTGTTCCCCTAGCAATTTTTTCATAACCTTTTTACGGCGTCCTGTAAGTTCCAATAAACTGGACAGAATAGTAAGCGTGCCGAATGATGTGGAAAACATGGCAAACACCATCAAACCGCCCATATGTTGCAACGGAACGAATTCCGATAATAGCAATGCACCGAAAGCCATATTTGATAATGCATCCAAAATAATCGGATAACCTACCTCATCAATGACTCTATTACTTCGCGTTGCAACAGGTACCTTTGCGCGGGCCAGGCGGCGATACTGAGATATATAGTGAATGGCAAAATCAACGCCCACACCAATGATAACGGACGATAATAATGCAGTTACGTGGTTCAAATCTATTTTCAGAATTCCCATGAAACCAAAATTCAATATTACGGCTGCCGATAATGGTATTACAGCAAAGATACCCCAACCAAGTTGTTTAAAAAATATTGCTGCAATAAAGGTAATGACAACAATTGATACACATATACTGATTACAGAGGATTTAATTACCAATTCAACCATATCCCGCAGTACAACAAGCTGACCAGTGGCAGTTATATCTTTATATTGCGTAAAGTTTTGATCCACGAAATGTTCGATATCATTTACAAAGAGCACACTACTTTTTGTAGAAACATTTTTTAGGATTGCTGTTACCAATGCTTTCGAATATTCATAGTCAACCAGCGCGGTAAGGTCATCGGGATCACCTGACATTGAATACATTGTGTATAAGTTGTTCACTTTTGCCCTATCATCTGGTACTGTTTCGTAGTCCGGATCATCATCCATTACAGTGCGATGCATACGTTTAATTATATCCGCAATCGAAATTGTTATGGAAACACTAGGGTTCTTTTCAACATAATCCTGAAGTTGACTGATCTGTTGCAGCAATTCCGGGTCTTTCATATCTCCTTTAATCAGAAATTCAAGATCCATCGCACCAAGCATTTTTTCATCAAGAAACTCAAGACTGTCTCTGATCTTATTTCCTTTCTCAAAAAAGGAAAACATATTTACTTCAGTGGTAACCAATCTTATGCCATAAATCCCAACAGCAACTAGGAGTAGGCCACCAATTAAAATACTACGCGGAAACTTTATGATTTTACTGCCAAATTTATCAACAATACGTTCCAGTAAGCCTGGTTTTCTAATTGATCTGGAGTTCAAAGGCCAATCTTTCAACATAATTAATGATGGCAACAGTGTGGTGGATAGTATCCATGCCCAGGAAATACCGATAGCAATGGATACGCCATAACCGGTCATGTATTCTAACGGCGCAAATATCAGTGATAGAAATGCTGCTGCTGTGGTTAAACTGGTTAAAAAGATCGGTAACATTAATGAATCAATACTTTGTTCAATTGCTTTTTCTTTATCACCGGTGATTCGCAGTTTTTTGAAAAATTTTGTTAAAAAATGTACACTATCTGAGTTGGCTATTGTCATTAGAATGATCGGCATTGATGTGTTCATAATGGAAAAAACAAACCGATCAGATCCTGTTAAACCTCTTATCCAACCCATTGACCCCATCATACCTATTAGTGAGAGAATAATTACAGAAAGTACCATAAATACCCCAGCAACGCTACGTAGACTGGCCAACAGTATGATCACCATCATAACCAATCCGATCCGCACTAAGAACAAGGCATCAGCGCGAACCAAATTACTTACAATACCGACCAAATAAGGGGGGCCACCAAAATGTAGATCGTACCCGCTAAGTAATTTTTCTGCAGTGGCAACTATTTTTACCACAGAAGCCTGTTCACTAGTATTGCCATTCGGGATTACTACTATATTAAAGAAATCATCATTTTGAGAAATAACTTGCTTTTTCAATTCTGGATTTCTTATCAGGTAATCTTTAATGTCCGCAATTTCCTCCAAGGATAAATTTTTCGTACTGACCAAATCATCGATTAACAGAAAGCCATCTTCATTTTCCATTCTATCCAGATTTGTGAGGCTACGGATTTCCTCTACTTCCGGAAGTGCTTCCAGGGCTTTAGTAAAATTCCACAAATCGCTCATTGCTTTATTTTGGAAGAGGTTTTTCCCTTCAGTCCCAAACGCTACAAAAATCAGATCTGTATTTCCAAATTCATCTTTTACTTCTTCCCAAACCACTCTCGTTTTAACTGATTTAGGGATCATTTTCATCATATCATCTTCAATGACAAAATGCTGCAGCCCAAAACCCATGATCAACGTTATGATCAGAGCGCTAGTAAGTGTACGTTTAGGATGGTGGATGGATTGATGGATAGCCCAATTTTTAAATTTGGTATTAATCATAAGTTAGAACAGCAAAAGTTGTGAAAAATATTTGATTATCTTTAATCTAATAGAGCATATTAAAGAAGTATATTCGGTCCAACCAATCAATTTCTTATACCCTTAAAATCTCAAATGCACTTTAATTTCCAATGTTGATGAATATCGATTTACCAGATAAACAACCTTTTAATAAACCATATATTATCTTGGCAAATGGACAATACCCTTCTCATCCTGCTGCATTAAATAAGTTGTATACTGCTGGAACCATAATTTGTACAGATGGCAGTGCAAATAAATTATTAGAAAATGGATTAGCCCCTAATATAATTATTGGTGATATGGATTCTAGTACTATTGATCAAGACTCATTTAAAGGACTTTATGTTGAAATTCCTGACCAAGATAATACAGATCTGGATAAAGCATTAGAATGGTGCACGTTAAACAGCCTTTCGCCGGTAACTGTGCTGGGTACATCTCAACTAAGGGAAGATCATACTTTAGGGAATCTGATACTCTTAGCCAATTACAGTGATGAATTAGATATAAATTTTGTGACAGATTATTTTACCATCACTTGTCATCACGGCAAACGGTCATTTACTTCATTTAAACAACAGTTAGTATCAATTTTACCCGTAGAAGATATACAATCTATTACAACGGAAGGTCTTGAATTTCCATTGACAGACGAACCATTTTCTCTTTCAAGTAGGGGCATAAGTAATCGTGCAATTGGTCACCAGTTTATAATCACTAGTGCTAGGAAAATCTGGGTGTTCCGTTCTCACTCTGATTGAATATGCATTACTTGGATATCTTGGTGCTTGGGGTTTATGCCACTACACTGGTTATCATAGGTTTTTTTCGATCAGGTAGCAGTAGATCCAATCCGGAAGAATATTTGCTTATGGGTAGACGCTTAAGTCTTCCTGGATTTATAGCTACCCTAGTAACAACCTGGTATGGTGGTATTCTTGGACTTGGTGAGAATACATATTTATACGGCGTTCAAACATGGTTCATATTTGCGCTGCCATATTATGTATTTGGTCTGATTTTTGCCTTGTTTTTGGCAAAGCGAATATCCATAGCAAAATTCATTTCTATTCCAGATCATTTTCATCATCACTATGGTCGGATCGCTGGAATTGTAAGTGCAATATTTATCATGGTTCTTGCGAGTCCTGCACCCTACATACTTAGTATTGGTATTTTGCTACAAACCTTTTTGGATATTTCACTGGGATGGGCTCTTATTTTTGCGCTGGGTGCCAGTATGGTATACATTTGGACTGGAGGATTTGGTGCAGTAATTCGTACTGATATCTTCCAGTTCATACTCATGTATGCTGGATTCATAATTCTACTGGGGTTTGCCTGGGGTGAATATGGCTCACCAATATCCATGATCAGTCAACTGCCAGAAACGCATATTGACCCATTTGGCGGAATGTCAGTACAATATATTTTCGTGTGGTTCTTCATCGCCATGTGGACATTTGTAGATCCAGGTTTCTATCAGCGTTGCGCTGCAGCCAATTCTCCTGTTACAGCAAAGAAAGGTATCCTGATTTCATTGGTATTCTGGTTTATTTTTGACTTATTAACCATCACTACCGGACTCTATGCCAAATTTGCCTTGGATATTTCAGACCCATTGTTTGCATTTCCATTACTAGGAATGGAAATCCTGCCTCCCATCATATTTGGGTTATTTATTGTAGGTATATTGGCAACTATAATGTCTACGGTTGATTCTTTAGGATTTATTAGTGCTATTACTTTTGGCCGTGATATCATGTGGCGGATCCAAGTGATAGAAGCAGGGAAAACACCAGTTATGGATCGTACGATGACACCTATGGTTCAAAAGGGCTTATTTGTCATGGCCTTTTTGGCCTTGGCATTAGCCGTGACAGTCCCATCAGTTGTGAGATTATGGTATGTTACAGGGTCTATACTTGTGCCAGGTTTACTATTACCTTTCCTAATGACCTTCAGAACAAACCACAGCATTCCAGTAAATATTATTCAACTGATGACCCTTCCGGTCATGATATCTATTATCTGGTTCATTCTGGGCAATTTAACTGGTGGATATCCTTTTGAGCTTGAGCCGTTTTACCCTGGGTTGCTAACTTCTTTAATCATATTTAGTTTGAGTGGATTAAATGGCGCTAGAGATCTAAATAAATAATCCTTATCGAATGGCATTGTAAAAAATAAATAATGGCAGGGAACACTTCATAAAGACAATATTACAGCCCGACTATCCTAAATGTCTATAAACAAAAAACCCAGCAGGTGAGCGGTGTTTGATGGGATAATAATTTTTTCACTTTTCTTCCCTTGAAGAAAACCCCTAATTAAATTTGAACGCTGGACGACACTGGTATTGAAAATTCTTATAAAATATATTTTTCTATGAAACCAATCGTTAAATAGTAAGTTCTATCAACTATTAATTAACAATTTGTTAATCAATAATTAATCCTAGGTATAATTACATATTGTACAATAGTTCATATTTATAATGAATTTGATAATCATTCTAATAACCATTTT
>Ga0066862_10000547_pt1 | contig 15012 bp, 13 predicted proteins | sample ETN02SmetaG_FD_66431 | JGI IMG/M metagenome (GOLD analysis project Ga0066862, IMG submission 66431) | Marine microbial and viral communities from oxygen minimum zone, Eastern Pacific Ocean - ETNP2014F10-02SV255 | ecosystem: Environmental > Aquatic > Marine > Oceanic ... | reverse complement strand
TATATTATCTTCAGTAAGGGTACTTAATATTTCATTATCATTAGTTGTTACTATAAACAATTTTGAATTGCTATTTGATAGTCGATACAGATAACGTACTAGTTTGGATAAGCTTGAGGAATTCAAGATTCTGTTATGTGAAATTGTAGGCTCAACTAATATATTAATGTCTGATATTTTGGAAGACTCTTTATATAATCTTAATCCACCATCTATGTTCATATATTCGGAAATATTATTCTTAAGATGAGTGCTACAATAATCAAGATTAAACGTAGCTTCAGAGATATTAAAATCGCTTTTGTAAGAAACCAAAGAATTTAATGCATCCTTGACTGTATTTCCATAGAAATACGTAGAATTCAGATCAGGTAATTTAAATTTTATGTTTTCGTTAGAAACCACATATTTATAATTAGGAAACTCGCCGTAATAAATATGTTTATGGTGTGTGTAAGTATTTTGGATGTTTGCAACATCTATGAGATGAAAATTTGGTTTTCTATCTTCATTATATTTATAATGATTTATATCCCAGAAGTGTTTAAATATTTCTCCTTTGTCTAATTGTGGATTAAATATCCCTGTTGTAAGAGATAAAACAACTCCCTTATCGATATCCGATATTTTACTATCTAATAATTTTTGTTCTTTTTTACCTCCAGCAGTTTGTTTAAAAACAATATTTATTTTAAAATTCTCTAAATATTTACTTATATCGTTAATAATCTTTAATGACGGACAATAAATTATGTTTATCGCTTCTTTTTTGAGATTATTTAACAATAGCTTTCTACAGTCTATACCAAAATAGTAATCTGAAGACTCATTCGCTTTACATTTGGTCATTGTTTTTTGACCAATAAAATCTGAAAAATAGTAAAAGATCGAATGGCCTATTGGATTGATATAGAAATCAGATACTTTTTCAATATATTTTAATAAAGTTTTATCAACATTTGATTTTATACTCTTTATGTACAAATAAGAATATTTATCATTAGGAATCTCATTATAAACTTTTCTTATGATTCCATCGATCTCTCGATTATTAAAAGGAATACATACTAAATCGTTAACAGCTATAGTATTTTCTAAATGTTCTGGAACAAGATAGGTGTACGGTTTGTTTGTGAACCTGCCTTTTGTAATAACATTAACATCAGCTAGTTGCTTATTTAATGACATGGTCTAATATCTCTTTTGCAATAAGATATTTATTTTTTAGTGAAAGATGAATAGTGTTTGCATTCTTATCGATTATGGTCACTTCATTGTTATTCGAATCAAAACCAATATCCTGATTTGAAACATCATTAGTTATTAAATAATCTAGATTTTTCTCTTTCATTTTATCAAAGTTAATATCATCATTTAATTGTGCAGAAAATCCAACAACCGTTAAATTTGGATTATCGTTCTTAATTTCTTTAATAATATCAATATTGGGTGACAGTTTTATTTTTTTCTCTCCCAACTTTCTGTTCATTTTCCCTTTAGTTCTCTGTGGAATAAAATCAGATATCGCAGCAGGCATAAATAAGTATCCATTGGAAATATCAATACTATTTATGATATTAAGTAATGTTTTAGTATCTGAAAATACTAATTGTTTTATTGTATTTATGTCATCGTAATTTATAGAGGAGATCAATGTGGTATCAAATCCTCTTGCGTGAGACTCCAGAGCCAGAGCTCTCCCCTGTTTGCCTGAAGAACGATTTGAAATATATCTTATATCGTCTATGTACTCTTTTGTTGGCCCTGATACTACATAAACTTTATCTGTAATATTCGGTATAAGTGTATTCTTTACTTCAAAAGGTTCTAACAACCTTCCCAATCCTTCATCACCTATATCCAATCTTCCATATCTTGGTCCATAAACATCGAAATCCTGGTGCAATTTATTTAAGTTTTCTTGGATTCTTTTATTCAAGAACATTTCTTCGTGCATAGCTGGAAAAATTTTCACTCTACCATTGAACATTAAAACAGTAGAGGTCAGTACATCGTCAGCAACGCCTGTACTTAGTTTCGATATAATATTTGCTGTAGCTGGATAAATAATGAATTCATCGGCCCACCTTGAGAGTTCTATGTGATAAGAGTTTTTTCTTTTGCTATCCCATGTTTCATATAAATCAATATTCTTGTATTCATGCTTATTTATGTAGTTTTGACCTTCATAAGTACAAATAACCTTAATCTCGAAATTTGATTGTAAAAGTTTTATAAGGTCAATAGTTTTTTTTGCAGCAATGCTACCTGTTATTCCAATTAACAGGTTACTTTGTGACATTTAATCTTCTTCTTTTACCTCGACTTTACCAGCTTCAATTTCTTCAAATGCTACTGTTAAAGGTTTTCTACTAAGACTTTGTACTTGCGGAGGTACATATGCACCAATCCCTTCACCTAGTTGAGTAAAGTATGAGTTAATATCTCTAGCTCTTCTTGCTGAAGTAATAACTAACGAAAATCTGCCTGGTACATTCTCTAGTAAGTCTTCAATAGGTGGTTTTATCATAAGATTCCATTATATATTATATCGTTTATTTGTTTTACTGTTACATCTAAATCATTGTTCAAGACATGGTATTTGAATAGATGAATATACTCCCTTTGTTCTCTTGCAAGTTCTAGCCTTGTTTTGATGAAAAGTTCATCGCTATCTCCTCTTTTTATAAGCCTATCTTTTAGTATCTCATTATTTATATCTACAAATATTCCTATTGAATTTTTATAGTTGCTTAGAATGCTGAGCGCTCCATTAACTTCAAGATCTAATATTATGGCTTTATAGTTTATTTCTTTATCTATCTCATTTTTAGTTGTTCCGTACCTATTCCCACCATACTCTTCATGTTCAACTAGCAAATTAGAGGAGATTAACTCAGAAAAATTATCTTCTGTAACAAAATTATAATCAACACCGTCCTTTTCGTCTGGTCTTTTTGTACGAGTAGTAGATGATATACAAAAATATAAACTCTTATCTTTTTTAATATTCTTAATTATTGTAGATTTTCCTACACCCGAAGGCCCTGATATAACTATTATCATATTCTATTTTTATATATATATATTTTTTGGTCAAGGTAAATATTTTTTATATGTTCAGATCTTCATTAATTTTTTCTAAAACACCATTAACAAATTTCGCGCCCTCACTTGAAGAATGTTTGTCTGCTAATTTAACCCATTCTGCAATTATTATTTCTTTTTTTGTTAACTTCATCGAAAGTTCAGCTGTTCCTAGTATTAGGCAAACTTTTTCTACGGAGTTTATTCTAGAGAATTTCCAGTTAGTTGCATTTTGGTCTATATACAAGACTATCTCATCAATATTTTTTTGTGCATAAGTTATTAACTGCTTATAACGAATTTCTTGATTTTCACTTAATCCTTCTTTATGAATTGGTAAATCGTTAGCTTTTTCAGAATGAGAAATATATTGTTCGTAAAAATTAATAAATGTAGCAACTCTAAAATCCATTTCAAATTCTCGTTATGTAGGTACCATTTCTAGTATCTACCTTTATACGGTCATTTATATTAATAAATAATGGTACATTTAATTCTAAACCCGTATTACAAGTCACTTTTTTAGTAGTTGACGAAACAGTGTCTCCTCTGTCGGCTGGTTCTGACTCAATGACAAGAAGGTTTACTGTAGTAGGTAATTCAATCTCTATAGGTGTATTGTTATATAGCTTTAATGTCACATCCAAATTTTCGACTAGGTAGTGTCTTGACTGATCTATAAAATCTTTCGATAGTTCAACTTGAGAGTAATCTGCAGCATTCATAAAAGTGTAGGTATTATTAGAAGAAAACAAAAAAGTAAAAACTTCTTTGTTTATATATGCAGATTCAACATCTTCATCCGCTCTAAATGTCTTTTCTACAATTGAATTTGTATTCAAATTTCTTAACTTAGTTCTTACGAATGCTTTCCCTTTTCCTGGTTTTATATGTTGCTGTTCTAAGATGAGCATAAGATCCTGATTAACAATTATAACTTGCCCTGCTCTTATATCATTTGTAGATACCATTACGGGATTACACCATCTTCTTTTGCTTTATTTTTCAACTCTAGAAATTCATCATACGATTGTGTAAAAGTCATATCTCCATTTTTATCGGTTAAAAGGTAATATACAAAATTTGTAGTTAAGTTCTCATATACAGATTCAAGTGACGCTCTGCTAAAACTACTTATAGGAGTAGGTGGTAATGTTGAGTTTAAATAGGTATTGTAGGGTGAATCAACCTCTAAATCTTTAAGTAAAACTTGTCCTCTTCTTTCTCCTAAAGCGTATATGACAGTAGAGTCGATTTGAAGAGGCATACCCAGTTCAAGTCGATTACGTATTACAGATGATACTAAAGGTCGATCTTCATCAAGTTTTGCTTCTGTTTCCACCAAGCTTGCAACAATAAATAATTCATACTCTGAGTTAAGCCAATTTGGAAGGGTTTTTGAGTTCTTAATTTCAATGATCTGAAACTCTAATTGATCAACCATCTTTTGAAAAATTTCAGTACCATCAGCTTCTATAGGAAACTTATACGTATCAGGAAAGAGTAATCCCTCCCAATTGTTTATATCTTTAGACATTTCTAGTGAAATATATTTAGATTCAACAGACCCAGATGTCAACGTATTCACTAACGAAGAGTAATCGTATCCTGTTTGTATAGAAATGGATTCGATAATTTCTGACAACCATAATCCTTCAATTGTAGTAATTTCATAAGTTTTTAATGGTGGACCTATCAGTAATATATTAACGATAGTTTCATATGTTAAATTGGATTCTATTTCGTAATTTCCTGCTCTTAATCTATCCGCATAACCTTCATTTCGTATATATATTTCGAACGTAATAGAATTATCTATCAGTTCAGCATTTTTTAAGATAGAAGCGATGTCCGCTGCTGATGCACCATTAGGAATGCTTACAAATGATGTAAATGCTTCTATTTCGTTTTCGATATTATTGTTTTCTATAGTAATAAACGCAGAGCTATTGTTCTTAACAACAGTCTGTACAATCCCAAAAAATATAATTACAAATATTAAAGACAGGATATATCTTTTATTTATGACTTGATATATTAAGTTATTCATTATTTCTTATATACGTTTCTAGATTAACTAGAGCAGAAGCACCATCTATTCTTGAATCGTTCTTTCTTTTATTTAACTTACTTGAAAATCTTTCATCAATTTTATGAATAGTCAGTTTAGTTTTATCTTTTAATTTTTCAATAAAAGCATCGACGAGTACAGACATTCTTGTTTCACTTCCACTCAAACCTATAGGATAACCAACAACAATAATATCTATACTGTACTCATCAATATATTCATTTATTACGTTTACAATATTGACTGAATTAGAATCAATAACTTCTAATGGAAATATAGTAGATTCATCAGATAATTTAATAGCAAATCCGAAATACCTTTCTCCGAAATCAATTGATAAGATACCTGATTTCTTAACTGATATCATTGCTTATAGAATTAAATATTTCATTGATTAAATCATTAATATCGTAATTATTGGGACCTCCCCCTACCGAGTATTTTGTATCTTTGGAAGCACCTCCAGATAATTTTAAGGATGCTTCGTTTACATATTTGGAAATATCTGTATCACACTTATTGCTAGCTGCTCCCACAATTAATGTTTTACCATCAATTTTATTAAGAATTACAATCATATCTGTATCTGTATTGTTTAATATCTCTGTAGTTATTTGTTTCGCCTCATCGGTATTATGAAAATCAGTTTTTTCAATGATTAACTGTGTATTACCAACATTTTGTGTTTTATCTATTAAGTTTATAATTGCAGTCTTGATAGAATCCTTTCTAGATAATTTCATTTTGTAGCTTAGCTCTTCATATTGCTCAAGTATATTTTCTAGTTTATTTATCACTTTCTCTTCCTGTACTCCTAATATATTCGCTGCATCAGAAAATGAACTTTTAGCTTTTATTAGAAACTCAAAAGCAGTTAATCCAGATAACATCTCAATCCTTCTAAGGTTCGAACCTATAGAAGATTCGTTTGTTAGAACTACAAGGCCTATATTTGAAGAGTTGTGAACATGAGTACCTCCACAAAGCTCTTTAGAATGATCTCCTATGTCGACAACTCTAACTTCATCTCCATATTTATCACCAAAAAATGCTAATGCACCTTGTTTCTTTGCCTCTTCGATGTTCATAGTAGATACACTCACTGATGCACTGTCAAATATGATTGAATTAGATAATTCAAATATTGACTTCAAATCGTCTTCTGAGACTTTTTTTGAATAGCTAAAATCAAACCTCAGCTTGCCTGGTTCAACATTTGAACCTGCTTGAGCTACTGTATCCCCAAGAACTTTACGGAGTGAAGCATGGACTATATGAGCTGCAGTATGGCTTTTAGAAGACCCGTTTCTAAAACTTTGTTCCACTAATAGTTGGACACTATCGCCAAGGTTAAAGTTTTGATTGCTTTCTATTATATTTCCAATTGCACCGTTGGGCATTTGTATTGTATTTTTTATCTTATATATATTTTCATCAGAAACAAGAGTTCCAATATCCGACACTTGTCCACCAGATTCATAATATAATGATGTTTTATCAGTAAATATAACCTGTTCATTTTTTGATACAACATCAATACCAGTAATAGAAGCACTGGTTTCTTCCATGTCGTACCCTACAAATTCTGTAGGGTAATAATCATTTGTTTGTTGCATTGTTACTTTATTCTTATTACTTGAATCTTTCTTACTGTTTTCTACAATAATATCGTAATCAGATTTAGAAATCGAAATATTGTTTTCTTTAGCAATTTCATCCGTAAGCTCGAATGGGAATCCATATGTGTCGTATAATTTATAGGCGTCTTCAGGTGTTATATTATTATTTTTTTCCAATAAATCTTGCACTACGGCTTTTCCATTTTCTAGGGTTTTGTAAAACAGTTCTTGTTCACTATTGAATAAATCAGAGATTGATATTTTATTATTATTTAACTCTATATATTTACTACTGTAGATTGTTTCGACAGTTTTTAATAATTGGTTTAGGTCGTTATTATTATTGTTTAATTGTGAAGATGATCTTAGAGCGCGTCTAATTAATCTTCTTAAGATATATCCCCTACCTTCATTAGTAGGAACTACTCCATCACCAAGTAAGAATGATGCTGCCCTTATGTGATCAGCTATTATTCTTATTTGCTTATCAATATATACATTTTCACCATAATTTGTATTATGAAGTTCGTCTATATCCTTTATGATTGGTTCAAATAAATCTGTTTCAAATATGGAATCTTTTTTTTGCATAACCATAGCTAATCTTTCTAATCCCATACCAGTATCTACGTTTTTATTTGGTAATGTACCTACAACTTCGTATGGTTCATTTTGAATTAATTCCATGAATACTAAGTTCCATATTTCTACATATCTGTCTTCAGAACCTTTAATTGGTCCTCCACTAGGACCGAATTTGCTACCTTTATCATAAAATATTTCCGTACAAGGACCACAGGGACCAGGGATATTCATGTGCCAAAAATTATCTTCAATTCCTTTTTGAATACGATCTTCATTTATGCCTATTTCATCAATCCATATTGTCTTTGCTTCTTCGTCGTCTTTATAAACGGTATACCATAGATTATTTTCTGGAATCTTTAATACTTCAACAATATACTCGTGAGCATACTTAATTGCATCTGACTTGAAATAATCGCCAATGCTAAAATTTCCTAACATTTCGAAGAAAGATAAATGCCTAGTTGTATCCCCAATAATATCTATATCGGATGTTCTAACACATTTTTGAATAGTAGTAAGTCTTTTTTCATTAGTTTCTTGATTACCTAAAAAATAATCTTTAAATTGTACCATTCCTGCTGCGGTTAATAAAAGTGTTGGATCATTAGGAATCAAAGATGAAGATTCTTTTACAATATGGTTGTGTGAGACGAAATATTCAATAAAACTTTCTCTTATATCATCGGACTTCATTCCATTTCCTCTTTAATCGATAAATTATATTCATCCAAAATGGATTGATCAATATGTGCGGGGGCATCAGAAAGAGGCTCGTAGCCAGTTTGAGTTTTAGGAAAAGGAATTGCATCCCTTATTGAAGATAGATTTAGCATCGTAGATATAAGTCTATCTAAACCTAATGCTATACCAGCATGTGGTGGTGTTCCGTAACTGAGTGCTTCTATAAACCAATTAAAACGTTCATTTATTTCGTTATCTGTTAATCCCCATTTTTTTAGAACATCTAACTGCAAATTAGGATCAGAAATTCTTTTGGATCCCGATCCAAGCTCAACACCGTTAAGGACTAAATCATAATGAAGAGCTTTAGCAGCAATAGGATTCTCGTTGAACGATTCTATATCTATTGGAGATGTAAAAGGATGGTGAGAAGGAAGTAAATTACCATCTTCAATCTCAAAATATGGAAAGTCGTCTACCCATAAAAAATTATATGAATTATCAGTAGATTCATTTATTGATAATAATTCATATAAGTATTTATTAACGACTAATGGATCCCCGACTTGAAAGAAAACTGTACCACGATTATTTGTTATTTTCTTTAATTCATTTTTTTCATTGTCAGAAATAATTTTACTAAGAGGACTTGTAATTTTATCACCCTCTATTACAAACCAACCTAATCCTGTAGAACCTAAAGTTCTTATTTCTTTATCTAACTTATCTACTTCACCTCTCGTATATGTAGCATTATTTATTACTGCAGAAACCTTGCTTCCATCAGATATAAATTTTGAAATAAATTCGATATTTGTATTTAGGAATATATCTGTAACATCTTGTATATCTAAAGGATTTCTTAAATCAGGTTTATCAGTCCCGTGTTTTAATATACATTCCTCATAAGACATCTTTATAAAAGGTGTCTTTATATTTATATCCATGCAATCTTTGAAAACATTAGAAACTAATTCTTCAACAATATTCTGTATATCTTTCGGTTCAGAAAATGGAATTTCTAAATCAAATTGCGTAAATTCGGGTTGTCTATCTTTACGAGAATCTTCATCTCTATAACATCTAGCAATTTGATAATATGATTTAAATCCGCTAATCATAAACAATTGCTTATACATTTGAGGAGATTGTGGGAGTGCATAGAACTTTCCAGAGTTTTTTCTTGACGGTACAATAAAATCTCTAGCGCCTTCAGGTGTAGACTTAATAAGAGTCGGGGTATCAATTTCATTTATATCTTGCTTTGCCATACTAGATCTGATTGAGGCAAAAACATTTGATCTGATTTGTATATTTTTTTGCATCTCCGGTCTTCTGAGGTCGAGATATCTATACTTCAATCTTATTTGTTCATCTATATCTATGTTGTCTTCTATTTTAAATGGTAAAACTTTGCTATATGAAAGTACTTCTAATGACGAGATTTTGACTTCTTTGTCCCCATGCTCCATATCTACATTAATGTTATCTTTATCTCTTTTGACTACTTTTCCTGATACAGAAATAAGATATTCATTTTTAACTTCTGGAAAGCTATCCGGTGAATCTGTTACAAGTTGTATTTTTCCATCATGATCTCTAATTTCTATAAATAGTAAACCACCATGATGTCTTATGGTATCTACCCATCCCGTTAATCCATCAATATTTTTATTCGTTTTTATAGATTTAATATCCATGCTAATTGTCCAGTAAATCAACTATTCTATCTACTCCAAATGCAAAACCCACACCATTTATTTGTTTATCGCTAATAAGACTCGAAAGGAAATCATATTGTCCACCCCCACCAAGAGTATCTTGCGAGCCTGATTTACCTTTAGGCAGGAACTCAAAAGTTATCCCATTATAATAATCAAGGCCTCTTACTAGATTATCATCTTCTTGGTAAGGTATAGAGCTAATTTTTTCTTTGAATAATTCGTAATCATTATTCGATTCAATAGACCTGTATTCAGAAAACTTTGGAGCTTCAAGAGATATCTCAATATCATTATTATCTTTCGAATCTAATATTCTTAATGGATTATTCAATAATCTTATTTTGGAATCTTTGGACAATGAGCTCTCATATCTTTGAAAATATTCTCTCAATTTAATACTGTATTCTTTTCTATCATGATTAGTGCCTATTGAATTTATTTTTAAGTCAACTTCGAGTTTTTTATTAAATAATTGATTTAAAAACTTCATACCTAATAAGACAATTTGTGAGGTAGGTTCAATATTGTTATTATTACTTCCAATTATCTCGGCTCCAACTTGATGAAACTCTCTAAATCTACCTTTTTGTGGTCTTTCGTATCTAAACATTTGTTCGGAATAAAAATAAAACTTTTCTATTTTATATCTTTTGTCTATATAGTTTCTCATAACTCCGGCTGTACCCTCTGGCCTAAGAACAAGTTCCCTACCTTTTTTATCATTAAAGTTATACATTTGTTTTGTTACGATTTCAGTGAATTCTCCTACAGTTCTTGAGAACAACTCAGCTTTTTCAATTGTCGGTAGAATAATTAGTTCAAAATTGTTTTCTATACAGAGATTATGGAATGTGTTAATAACTTTAGTATATTTCTTTGCATCTGATCCCTCTATGGATCTTACCCCCCTAACGCCTTCAATCATTTAAAAATTCCCATAAGTAACTATTATACTTAAGAATATTTTTGACACTGTCACTCTTTCCATGACCTGGAAAAATATCGTATTCTGAATCTAGTTTAAGAAATACTGTATTTATTGATTCTTTCATATCTACAGAACTCCCACTGAATAAATCAGTTCTGCCGATACCTTCAGCAAATACAAAATCTCCTGTGAATACTGCACCTAATTTGTCAAATTCAAAAGAAACACTTCCTTTAGTATGCCCAGGGTTTTTGAGAACTTTTAAAGTATTGAATGAATGATCAAATATATCAATTAAAGATCCTTCATAAGAATCTAAGTTTATATCATTTGATTTCATAGGTGAATTCATAGCTTCAAGTAGAAAACTACTTAGTTGCTCTTTGGGATTTCTTGCTAGAAATTCGTCATCAAGATTCATATATATATGTTCTTTATCGTACGACTTTAATCCTAAGGTATGGTCGTAATGGCCATGGGTTAGTAAAACACCTCCAATAGACAAATTATGAGTTTTTACATGCTCAATGGCATTTTCGAAATCGGGAGGTAAGTCTATAATGTAGCAAATAGAGCTATTAATATCTGGAGACACTACATAGCAATTTGAAGTCATTACACTTTCGAATCTTTTTATCATAAGCTAGACTTTCCCTGGAAAAATTCTTTTGGCTTCAAAGACATTTGAGATATTTTTTGAATCAGAAATTATTTTTTCTATTTGATCTCCATCACTAATTTCAACTTGAAAAACTAAAGTCACTATTCTTTTTGAGTTTGTTGTCGACCTAGCTATTAGAATGTTTCCTCCATTGTCAGATATAGCAATGGTTGCATCTCTTAATAAATATGGTCTATCTATTGCCTCAATTTCTAGCCAAACAATTATTCCAGAAATATTAGATAAGGACCACCCTACATCAACTATTCTTTCTCCTTTATTTGGATTAATTTCAACATTTAAGCAATCTGAAACATGCACAGCTATCCCATTGGAAATTGTTATGAAACCTACAATATCGTCCCCCGGTACGGGGACGCAACATTTTGCCATACGAACTTGAATATCGTCATACCCCTCAACAATTACAGTATTGCTGCTTGAAGATATAGGATCTGAAGAAGAAAGCAAGTCATCTTTTTCAAGGATTTCTTCAGGGTATATAATTTTTAATAATTTATCACCTAAACTGTCAATGCTGTATGTTCCAGTAGAGAGACCGACGTATAATCTCTCCTCAGATCTAATATTCATATTTTCTAATAGCATGCTTATATTTTTAGATTTTTCAGGAAGTAGTTTTTTATCTACATTCTTTTCAAACCATTCGTTAAGAATAGCTTTCCCATTTTGTGTATCTTGATTTTTGTTTTGTTTTATGAACCAATGCTTAATCTTAGATTGAGCTCGCGAAGTCTTAGCTATAGATAACCAATCTCTACTAGGTCCTTTATCTTTATCTGTTGATGTCATTATTTCTACTGTGTCTCCGGACTTTAACGTTGTACCTAAGTTAACTAATTTTCCATTAACCTTAGCTCCTGATAATTTTTCTCCGATTACAGTGTGGACTGCATAAGCAAAGTCAACAGGGGTTGAACCAGTAGGTAAGGTTATGATGTCTCCATTTGGAGTTAATGTGAACACTTCATCTTCATATAAATCTAGCTTTATATGTTTTAAAAAGTCTGACGGGTCTGGATTTTCAATTGTAATCCTATTTATCTCGTTCTTCCAAGTATCGTCATTTCTATTTTGATCCTTATACATCCAATGAGCTGCTACTCCGTGTTCAGCTCTGGTATGCATTTCATGTGTTCGTATTTGTATTTCCATTTTTTTACCATCTAATGAAAGTACGGTTGTATGCAAACTTTGATATAAATTGAATTTTGGCATAGATATAAAATCTTTAAATCGACCTTGTACTGGTTGGAAATTAGCGTGTATCAAACCAAGTATGGTATAACATTCGCTGACATCTGAACAGATGATTCTAATACCTATCAAGTCGTTAATTTCTGTGAAACTTAAACCATTATTAATTATTTTTTTATATATTGAATAATTGTGTTTTGGCCTCCCTAATACTTCTGCAGAAATAGAATTATCTGATAAAAGTTTGTCTATTATTTTTTTTGTTTTATTTATAGCCTTTTTTCTTCCTGGTAGCGTTGATTCAACTTGGCTTGATATCTCATTGTCTTGTTCGGGGAACAAAATTGAAAAAGATTTATCTTCTAATTTATGTTTAACATTTTGTAATCCTAACCTATGCGCTAAAGGTGAATAAACATATAATGTTTCAGAAGCTATATTTTTCTGTTTCCAATCTGGTAATGAATGGATTGTTTCAATGTTGTGTAAACGATCAGCTAATTTAAGTATTAAAACTCTAACGTCTTTGGACATTGCTATTACCATTTTTCGAATAGACTCAGCTTGTGCTTCTTCGTTTGTAGAGAAATTTATTTTATCTAATTTAGTAACACCGTCGACTATCAAGCTTACATCTTTCCCGAAATTCTTCTTTATCGTTGATAATTTTGTCGAAGTATCTTCAATAACATCATGCAATATAGCAGCAACAACTGTTTCCTCGTCCATACCAATTTCTGCTAAATAGTTAGCAACATAAAGAGGGTGGGTTATGTATGGTTCACCGCTTTTTCTATACTGACCTTCATGTGCATCCTTTGCTAATATATATGCGTCTTTTAACTTCTGCTTTTCAAATACATTTCCATTCTTTAGTAACTTTTTAAATAGCGTATCTGAATTAGTTATTTGAGATGGCATAACCTAAGTCTACTTTTATTCTTACTTAGTTAATAATCTAGAAATAAAAGGTACTGTAACAAATATCGAGCTGTAAGTACCAGAAATCATACCAATAAACAAAGGGATTGCGAAATCAGCTAAAGCTCCTTGAAGTCCTAAATAATTACCTACAAGTATTAAGGACAATACCGGGATAATAGATGTAAGAGATGTATTGATACTTCTCATAATTACTTCGTTAAATGTCGTGTTCATAATATTTAATGAAATACGAGATTCTTTTACTTTGGAGCTTGCATCCTTTAATTTATCAAATATGACTACTGTATCATAAAGAGAGTACCCAAGAACAGTTAGAATAGCTATGATTGTCGCAGGTGTAATTTCAATTGATATCAATATATATATCGATATACACATTAATAAATCATGGAATAGTGCTATCAACGCGATAATTGCGAATCTAAATTCATACCTATAACTGATCAATAACGATATAAATAAAAGGAAAATACCTAGTGCTCTTATCCCCTGTCTCGATATATCATCTCCAAAGGTCGGACCAACCCTTTGGAAACCGATATCATTTTTAGGTGTAGTGAAATATATACTCAAATCATTAAGAACCTTATTCTCCTGTTCTATAGATCCTTCATTTGTTCTGAATCTATATATATCTCCATTATTTATTGATTCATATCTAGTTACATTTAAATCCAGAGTATTAATATATGATTCAACTTCAGAGGAAGTTCTTGAAGAAATATTATCTACCTCGTATAAGGTACCACCTGTAAAATCGATACTTAAGTTAAGAGTAACCAAGTTAGTTAATACAAGGATGATGACGGTGATAAACAAAACAATTTCGATAATAAATACTCTGTAGAATTTATTTGAAAGTTTATAGAAGTCTATGGAAGTATTCCCTAGAAAGAGTTTTGTTAAATTAGACATGTTCTAAATCTTTCATTTTGATTGGAAAAAACAACCTTGAATTATTTGTTACCGTTACTGCCAAATTTAATGCATGTCTTGTGTAAAATCTTGTGTATATTAAATCGATTAAAGTAGCTATACCTAAAGAAATAGCAAATCCCTTTATTGGGCCAACAGCAAGTACAAATAATAAAGTTGCAGCAGATAGAGAAACGAAATCAGCAACAAGGATGGTTCTCCATGCTTCTTTTGTAGATTTTTCAGCAGCATAAGAATATGATCTACCCACTTTTAGTTCATCTTTAAATTTCTCATAAGTAACTATATATGAATCAGCAGCAAGGCCTATTGATACAATTATTCCGGCAACACCTGCAAGAGTTAATGTGAAACCTTGATATTTACTTAATAAACTTAATATTGAGTAAAAAGCCAATCCAAATGTACCAAGTCCTAAAATCGTTATAACACCAAGTAGTCTGTAATAAATCAGTATATACAATAATACAGTTGCGATTCCAACCAGTCCTGCATTCAATCCAATATTTACAGTATTCTCTCCAAGAGTTGCTGAAACTTTTTGTATCGAAGAT
>Ga0066862_10000540_pt1 | contig 15111 bp, 11 predicted proteins | sample ETN02SmetaG_FD_66431 | JGI IMG/M metagenome (GOLD analysis project Ga0066862, IMG submission 66431) | Marine microbial and viral communities from oxygen minimum zone, Eastern Pacific Ocean - ETNP2014F10-02SV255 | ecosystem: Environmental > Aquatic > Marine > Oceanic ... | reverse complement strand
TTGATTCCAGAGTTAAAAAACAGCCCGCTGATGCTTCAGTCATTAAAAACATTTTACAGTCCGAAACAGAGGAAACACATAAGAGAGCAGACAATCAGGATAATGCTTTAAATCCTAAATCTGAAACACTATTGACTGAAGCCCAAGATCAGGAGCGAACCAGTTATTTTCATCAAAATGAAGACAATTCATATATTGGGGAAAGAACGGTTGATCCAGAAAAATCGATGCAGAATATAAGCATGAGTATGCAAGGATTTACACAAACACCGGAAACTTCGGGAAATTTTTCACAAACTTCTGATACTCAGGAAAATCATGGAATTGATAAAAAACGAGAAATTACTGAAATTCAGTTAAATCATACTCAAACTGAAAAAGCTAACGAAAATCAACAGATTCCGAGAACTTTTGAAACTAATACTCTAGCTCCGGAAACGCTAGAAAAGCAGGAAGACTACTCTCAAAATCAGGAATCTGAAGAAAAGACTGTTGAAAATGAATCGCTGACGGAAATGTTGAATATTGCAGAATCGTCTGAAAAACCTGCTCAAGAATGGACGGATTTTGCAGATGAAGTTAAAAAACGTTCTTCAATGCTTGCAAGCTTTGTTCGAAATGCTGTTCCTCAGATTTTGACTGGTACACAATTGAGTCTGGCGTTTAAAAGTGGAAACTATCCTTCAATGTTTACAGAAAAGAATCGCAGTTTGTTGCAAGAAATTGCTACAGAGTGGTGTGGACACGCAGTTCATGTCAGCTGCGAGATAGCTCTTACAGAGACTTCAAAACTGACAATAGTCGAACATGAACAAATCCTTTTTGAGCAGTCAAATGAATTAAAACGTAAAAATGCCAGGGAATTCCCGCAGGTGAAAGATATTCTCGACGTTTTTACAAACAGCAAAATCAGCGCTATAGAATTATAGATGCAAAAAAAACATCCAAAATAAAACATTTCAGACCAATCTTAATAAACTTTTTATCAAAAAGGTATCTAATGATAGACATGAATGAAATGATGAAAAAGGCTCAGGAACTTTCTGAAACAATGAAGCAACAGCAGGAGGAACTAGCAAAGCAGGTTTTCACGGTTTCAGTAGGTGGAGAAATGGTTAGAATGACTTTCAACGGGAAGCAGGAAGCAAAAAGTATTGAAATAGATCCAGAAGTCGTGGACGTTGATGATATAGAAACTCTACAGGATTTGATTCTTTCTGCGGTAAATGAAGGACTACGGCAAAGTCAACAAAAAATGCAGAACTCTTTGGGGGAGCAAATTGGTAAAATGACAGGAGGTATGGATTTTTCAAGTTTACTAAATCCAAAATCCTGACTATTTAAGAATTCAAGATGGAAATCTGGCGTCTGATCGAAGACATCCCACGCTCCGGTAGTTTTAATATGGCCGCTGATCAGGTATTGCTGGAAAATTATTCTAAAAATGACGATCCTGTTTTCCGGATCTATGAATGGGAAGAAGCTACTCTTTCACTGGGCAGGAATGAAAAGATAGATCATCGCATTGATCTTGACGCATGCGAAAATCTCGGTATTCCTATTGTCCGCCGTATAACAGGTGGGAAAGCGGTTTTGCACGGATTTGATCTGACATATTCTCTTGTAGGTGGTGTTCTGGACAAACAATTTAACAGAGGTGTGCTTGACAACTACCGTTTTCTAGCAAAAGGTTTTTACGCTTTTTTTGAGGAGTTGGGTCTAAAACCGGAATTGTGGGAGCATAGTCCGCAAAATAAAAAAATCAATACTCACGTATGCTTTTCAGTAATATCTGCATATGAAATTTTGGTGGAAGGTAGAAAAATAATTGGTAGCGCGCAAAGAGTAAAAAATATCCGCAGCTCTTCTTCTTCTTCTTCTTCTTCTTCTTCAAGAGTTTTTTTGCAACATGGTACGATTCCTCTCAAAGATTCAGTTCCCCTTATAGTTGAAATATTTCCCTATGTCAGTGAAGAAAAACTAAGGCAGGAAATGCATTCTCTTGAATCTGTAGGTATTTTTCCCGCACATTCCAGACAGGATTTATTTAGACTGCTGCTGCACACACTACAGAAAACGTTTAAGATGAAGTGGGAAAAACGTGGCTGGAGTGAAGATGAACTGAGTCTGATTGCAGAGCGTGAATGTGCTTTTCAAGAAATAAAAATGAAACATGCCTGAATAAAATTCCCTGTTTAAATGATACAGCACTGTCTTTGAGTGATTAAATAATTCAATTTTGAGAAGACAGATTTAACTTAGAGTTCGATTTTTAGCTGCTTATTCCTGAGAAGTAATAGAATACTATTAATGTTTTATTAAATGAAGAGATTAAAAGCACGCAAGAGCATTCCTGCAGCCAGTAATATCAGCAGTATCCCCATACCTATATCAATACGCTTTGCATTACGTTTCAGGCTTTCTACAAGTCCTCCTGAAGAAGCAAGCAAGGCCACGAAGCAATACCACGACGCGTCTATGCCTCCCACAGTTGAAACGAGTACTATTTGTTCAGTAATTGTCGCATTAGCTTCTACAAATTGACTGAACAGCGCAAATAACCATGCTGCTATTTTGGGATTCAGGAAAGCAATCAAAAAACCTTCGATAAATCCTTGTTTACCTGTGACTCGAGTGTGCTCTATTTCTTCTTCATTTTGCTTCTGAGAAAGAGCAGATATGATCATTTTTAAACCAATCCAGATTAAAAAAAATGAACCTGTAATTTGCGCGATCGTGAAAAAATGAGGAATGTTTTTGAACATTGCCACCAGACCGGCAATCGCAATTACGGCATAAAACGTGATACCCAGACCATGGCCAATTCCGGACATTATTCCCTGCGTCCTACCCCCTGAGACTGAGTTCCTTAGAATAACCGCAAGGCTTGGTCCTGGTGACATAGCACCCAAGACACAGATCAGCGCCAGTTGACTCCATTGTGTAAAATCCATTAAATTTATCCTGATAAAAAATTATTAATTTTAAAAAAATATTCTCATTAAATTACCTAAACAATTTTTCAAAACATAACTTATTTTCATATCATCAAAGCAAATGATGTGGATCTACGTCTATCTGCACCAACTCATCACGTTTGAGTGAAAGTGAAGACTCAAAAACATGTTTCAACAAATGCAAAAGCCGCTGTACATTATCTGATTTCAGTAATAGCTGCCAGCGAAAACGGTTACGTAATTTTTTCATTGGTGCTTCTATCGGACCTATTACTTTGACTGCATCAGTGGTTTCATGCTTTTCAATAGTTTCGGGTACTTTAGTCTTTGGTGTATTTGAGATAATAGTTCTTATTCTGTTGAAAATTTCCTGGGCCATTTTTTCTGCGCGTCCTTCATGGGGACTGCTACAGACAATCAAAGTAAGTGAATTAAAAGGTGGCATACCGAGATTTAAGCGACGTTCCAATTCAAGTTTCATGAACTCTGTTGTGTTGTGCTCTTTAGCACATAGTAAACTATGGTGAAGAGGATTATGTGTTTGAATCAGTACTTCCCCTGGTTTGTAACCGCGCCCAGCCCTTCCTGCTACTTGAGTCAGTAGCTGAAACGTACGTTCGCTTGCACGGAAATCAGGAATGTTCAGTGATAAATCGGACATAATTACTCCCACCAATGTCACTTCCGGAAAGTCATGCCCTTTGGTCACAAGTTGTGTTCCGATTACAATATCAACCTCGTGTTTGCGGATACGCTCATGCATTTTTGAAAGAGCGTGTTTTCCGTGAAGAGTGTCGCGGTCCATTCGTAAAATCCGTGCTTCGGGGAAAAACATTTTAAGGTTTTCTTCAACTTGTTCTGTTCCTGTACCGATAATTATCGGAGTATTTTCACTTCCACAATCCGGACAAATATTATAAAGAAATTTGCCGAAGTCACATTGATGACAACGCACTTGATTTGCGCCTTGATGGTACACGAGACTCAAACTGCAGTTGGGGCATGTGTAAGTCGAATCACATTTTGAACACCGAACCAGAGGGGCGAAACCGCGGCGGTTTAAAAAAACGATGCTTTGCTCATTCTTCAGTAAGCGTGAACGCAGGGCTTCGACCAGTTCACTGGAAAAATATGGGCTCCCTTTTTGACTAGACACAGTTTTCATATCCAGAAGTTTTACTTCCGGCAACTGAACTTGATGGATACGTGAAGTTAAACGTAAAATATCATATTTGCCATTTTGAACATTATTTGCTGATTCCAGTGAAGGTGTTGCAGAGCCAAGCAGTACAGTTGCATTAGTCGCAAATCCACGATAAATGGCAGTATCACGGCCGTGATAACGTGGAGACTCTCCTTGTTTGTATGAAGGATCATGTTCTTCATCAACCACAATTAGTCCCAGGTTTTTCAAGGGAGAAAAAACCGCGCTGCGTGCGCCGATCACAATTGTAGCAATTCCATTACGAACCCTGGACCATTCATCAAAACGTTCACCATCATCCATTCCGCTGTGTAGGACTGCCACAAGATCCCCAAAACGAGAACGGAATCGGTTGACCAACTGTGGTGTAAGTGAAATTTCAGGGACGAGAACGAGAGATGATTTGCCTGACTTGAATGCAGCGCGTACCGCATGAAGATAGACTTCGGTTTTTCCACTGCCAGTGATGCCTTCCAGTAAAAAAGTGCGAAAAACGCCTTTTTCGATCGAATTATCAAGTACATCGAAAGCAAGTTTCTGTTGCTGGTTAAGTTCTTTAAATGCTTCGATCTGAGGTAATTCTCCTTCAATAAACCGCCGAAAAACGCGTTTTTCAAAAAAATCAATGTAACCTTCTTCTTTAAGTTTCTTTAAGGCTTGTGATGGGGCATTTACCCTATTTTGAATTTCACTCCAGCAGACAGTAGGATTTTCAGACAAAATCTGAATTATTTGCTCACGTTTTGATTTACGTCTTTTCGCGGGTTTTATTACCTCAACATTTTTGATCAGGTTGACCCAACGTTCCATTTTTGGTTTAGCTTTTTGTCCAAGTAAAAGATGGCTTGTTTGCACATTATCATTCGTTATCCAATCCCTCAGTATTTGATGATCACGCTCAACAGGGTTGCATTTAAGCCACTCCTTCTGAGTCCATGTTTTTTGTGTCTGTATCAGTGAAAGCGTTGCTTTGCTCAGTTTATCAAGATTTGGAAGTAAGCTTGAGCTTGAAGTATAGTTAGTGCTTAAACGCAGGGTGAGTCCACCAGGTATTGCGGAATTCAGGGTTTCACCCCAGGCACAAAAATAGTATTCAGAAGTCCACTTTGTAAGTTTCAGCATTTCTGAGGAAAAAAGTGGTTCCTCATCAACCAGTGATTCAACTGATTTTAACCGGCTAAAGTCGGATTTTTCTTTAACTCGAACAACAACACCGCCTTTTTTCTGTGCCCCAAATGGTACGAGCACTTGTAATCCTGTTTCAGGAACACGGGCTAGATTATTCGGCCAACGATAATCAAAAGACCTACGTAGTGGTAAATTAAGTGCAACTTCTACGATCATGAGTTATTTAGGCATTGCCTTTAAGCAAATTAGCGGACTATCTCCTGTGCTTTTCAACCTATAACTTCCCATTCCTACTGGCAAAAAAAGTGCTTCTTCATGATTCAAAAATAAAGACTGACCGTTTTCTGGAAAAACAGTAGCCTGTCCGGAGACATTGATGAGTAAATGGTATTGTCGGCCTAGTTGATCATCCCAAATATGCTCATTATCCAGAGAAATACGGTCAGCAGTAAACTGCGGAAAATCAACAAAACGTTCAACCAGTTTGCCGTCTGATTTATGTAATATTTCTAGTTCAGGCTGTTTATAAACTTCCGGAAGTATTTTACTTAACGCATTCTCTGTATCCCAATGCTTCTGAGTCAAAACTTTTTGAGCAAACATCACAATCAGACGTTCGTAATGTGGTGTTTGAAATTCGATGACCTTGATACCATGTCTTAGTGAGTGTAATTGGAACACCGGAAAGCTGACAATGTCTCCTACTTTTACAGGACAGTCTCCTACAAAATCAGCAGCTTTTTTCCTGAGTGACATCTCCTGTGCAGAAAGTTCATTTGAAAATTCTTCTGCTGACTCATCAATCAGACGTCTTATCTTTTCATATTCAGCAATTGCCTGTTTAAAATCTTCGATAAGAACGTCTGACCATTTTTCAGCGTGATTTTGTTGATATTCTGCAATTTTATTTGGATGCAGTCCTGCCTTGATAATTCCTGTTCCGGAAGGCCAGGCGGTTTTATCAATTTCTGTCACTACATAAACTTCCCACTTTTCTTCATGCATTTCATAATACAAATCTCCAACTACATCCTCAGCGAGAGGATTAAGGGTTTTGAGCAAGATCAAAGGAATTGAATAATCTGCAAGCAGTTGTTTTTTGAAAAGAGTCAGTGCATGAGGTAATTCTGTTTTTCCATATTTATCTGTGACTCTTACCACACCTCGTTTTTCAACGCCGGTGTACCATCCTTCATATCCCCAAGGTTTTTGAATATTTAGGACTTCTAGATTTAAGGGTTGAGCGGTATTGACGATGACGCAATGTCTGTTTTTTGCTACAGATTCCAGAGGATTATCAGTATTTTGAGTTATTATTCCCAGTAAATTGTCGAAAGGAAGCATGTTTTTCCAAACACAGCCCCTTTTAATTATTTCTGTGAACTGTTCATTGTAATTTGTTTTTTGGGCTTTTATTTCACACAATTGCTGAATATAGACAGAATCACTATTTCCAGCCCATGGTTCATCGTGTTGCCTTTCAATCAGTAGCAAGAAGATTTGAATTTCAGGCTGTGCAATCTCAGCAAATATGTAATCCGCAATTTGTCCGGCATCTGGAAACTTATCTGCTGGATAATCACGGAGGTTAAGTAGTCCAAACCAAGTTTTTGATTTACCTACTGAGTCCACCAGTTCTGAATATTGTAGGGTGGGAAGCAGTTTATATTCAGCTAATTCAGTTGTAGTCATGTTTCATTCGGCAAGTAGTTCGGGGCAAATCCTGCCATTTTGAAAGGCCTCCGAGGTTTCAGCTGAAATAGGATTCAGCAGTTGCGAGAGTGTTATAATTTCCTGTTCCGGAATTACGTAAGGCGATAGAAATTCAAGGGAAATCTCCATTGATTGATTTTTGTCAGATCGTTGACCTTGCAGGACTATTTTACGCAAAGAATCGGCTGCGGCAATGTTAGGATTAAGCATGCTAATCTGGCTGAAACCCTCCTGTATAAAATATTTTCGGAATAGCCCCTCACGATATGCATAATGTGTACAGCCCAGAAAGACTAGCAAAGGCCCCGAGTTGTCTGCTGGCAATTGACTTAAAGCCTGGTGAACCCAGTGCCTGATTCGATCTTCCACAAATGAACCTGCAGGATCATTTGAAATATGGGTTGCCAGTTCGGGACAAGCTTGAGTTATTATCCGGCTATGCTTGATTCCGTGTTGAAAAAGTTCATCCTGAAAAATATTAGCATTTATAGTAGTTGGCGTAGCAAAGATGAGAGCTGTTGCTTTTGAATTTTGATGAAGACTGTCAAGAAGAAGTTTTAACCCAATCGGCAGAATTCCTTCAATCAAACTATTGTTATCTTTGTTAAACTGTAAATCTTTTAAAAGTACAGACAGTGTTCCGCAAGCAATGAAAATGTAATTTGGCTCAACTAGTATTTTTGTGTTTCTTAGAATCTTTTCAAAGATCACAATTTGCTCTGCTTTTCCAGACATGGAATTATAACCGCGTTCGTTTGAAGGAACAGCGTTTATATAACTGATCTTCAGCCTATCAGCAGGATAAACTGAATTCCCAGAACCTGCACTTTCTTTTAATAGAGACATCAACTGGGCGCATACAGAGAGACCCCCTAGTCCTGAATCAGTTATGACGAGGTTCATGCAGAAGCCAATAATTTTAGTGAGGTAATACAGAAATAATCAGCACCATTTTAGCCTGTGACAAGGCCAAACTCAAACTAATAGTGCCTGATTGAGGATTATAGACGTGCCTCAGTCAATTTTATGGAATTAATAAAATAACTGAGAGTTGCTTTACTTGGAAAGGAAATCTGCTGACCCTTTTCAGGAAAGATGAGGTCAGCAGACGGTTTTTTAAAATGCGCTATGTCTATGATGCTCCGACTTAAACATCTTTGATACTAAGCTGTATTTTACCACGTCTGTCAACTCCGGTTGCTTTAACGGTGACAATATCACCCTCTTTACAAACATCAGTAACTTTTTCGACTCGCCCTTCTGCCAGATTTGAAATATGTACAAGACCCTCTGTGCCAGGAAAAACTTCGACAAACGCACCAAAATCCAACACTTTCTTAACTGGACCGGTATAGGTCTCTCCAATCTCAATTGTACGAGTCAGATTCTGGACGATTTCCAGAGCATCATCTACAGCCTTATGGTCACGTGACATGATGGAAACAATGCCGTCATCATCTATGTTAATCTTTACACCAGTTTTTTCGACAATACTCTTGATCATTTTTCCACCTGGACCAATAACGGTACCTATCTTATCAGGTGATATTTTATGAGTGATAAAACGAGGTGCATAAGTTGAAAGTCCTTCGCGGGATTCTTTAAGCGCTTCCGCCATCTTCCCTAAAATATGTAGTCGTCCTTCACGAGCCTGCATCAAGGATTGTTCAACTACTTTACGTCCTAGTCCCTTAATCTTAATATCCATCTGTAGGGCAGTAATCCCGTTTTCAGTACCAACAACCTTGAAATCCATATCACCCAGGTGATCTTCATCACCAAGTATATCTGAAAGAATAACGTTGTCTTTACCATCACTGATCAAGCCCATGGCAATACCTGCAGTCGCCTCTTTAAGAGGTACTCCCGCATCCATCATGGCTAGAGAACCAGCACATACAGTAGCCATCGAAGATGAACCGTTTGATTCAAGAATTTCAGATACCAGACGGATAGTATATGGAAATTCAGCTTTGTTAGGAACAACAGGACTCAATCCACGTTCTGCCAAAGTTCCGTGTCCAATTTCTCTACGTCCTGGACCGCGTGGTGGTCGTGCTTCTCCAACTGAAAAACTTGGGAAATTATAATGCAGCATGAATCTTTTAAAAGAAATACCGTCAAGTGAGTCGATCATTTTTTCATCTTCACGTGCACCTAAGGTGGTAACAGCAAGAGCCTGTGTTTCTCCTCGTGTGAACAAGGCTGAACCGTGTGTGCGTGGTAAAACTTTGGTCTCACAAGTGATTTGGCGAATTTCTGAAGGCTTTCGTCCGTCGATACGAATTTTATTTTTAATCAAACTTGAGCGCATTTCATCTTTTTTGATGTCAGCAAAAATTTGGTTGAGTTCATTTTCAGAACCTGAATCTGGTGAGTCTCCCAGAATCTCTTTGCATACTTCATTACGTAATGAATCTAGACTCTCATAACGCTCAATTTTATCTTTTATACTGAGGGAATCTCGCAGACGTTTAGGTGCAATTGCTTCAATTTTGGATTTTAGTTCAGCATTTACTAACGGGACATCGACTGTACGTTTTTTCTTGCCTACACTCTTCATCAATTCTTCCTGCATCTCGATGATTGGCAAAACTGCTTCCTGCCCAAACCAGAGCGCGTCCAACATTACTGATTCGGAAACACCGATTGATTCACCTTCAACCATTAAAATTGCATCTTTTGATGCAGCCATGAAGATATTAAGCTCACTGATTTCGAGTTCCTCAGGACTGGGATTTGTGACAAATTTACCATCAATACGTCCTACTCTTACACCACCTAGCGGATTGTGAAAAGGTATATCAGAAATTGCCAAAGCAGCTGAAGCACCGTTCATAGCGGCAACATCTGATGGATGGATAAGATCGTGGCTTAATACTGTTGCAGCAATCATTGTTTCTGCAAGGTAGTTTTCTTCAAATGCAGGTCTCAATGGCCTGTCAATAATTCGTGAAATAAGTGTTTCACTGTCCGAAAGGCGGGCTTCACGTTTTAAGAACCCTCCTGGGATTCTTCCCGCTGCATAAGCTTTTTCAACATAAAATACCGAAAGGGGGAAAAAATCCGCACCGGCTCCTGATCCTTTTGCTGCAGTTGCAGCGACCAATACAACTGTATCTCCGTAAGTAACCAATACGGATCCGTTGGCCTGTTTGGCCATTCTTCCGGTTTCCAGCTTTATAGTTGCCGGTCCGAATTCTCTTTCTACAATTTTCATTATACTCCTATTATCAACGTTCTACCGATTTATACTCAGGGCTAAGCCCCTTTCAAATGTCTCTCGGTATTCTCAAATGTAACATGGATTGTTCTGCTTATTATGGACCATTGAATTTAATTTTAATCCGTTTGTCTTTTTTAGATAGCTTCACTATATTTTCAACAAATTCATTCTCACTTAACTAAAATGGAATAGCAGAATGAGGGAAAGCAGACTTCATGTTTACCGGATACGGGGGAAAAGAAACGGTACAAATGGAATTGACCAATAAATACCATACAGAATACCAGCCCCCGTGGACAAGTTCCCTGTGCAGTTTTGTTTGATTCACTTTACGCGAATCTGAAGCTTTTCAGAAATAGATCCGTACATGTCAATATCTCTTTTTTTGAGGTAATTCATAAAATTACGACGTTGACCCACTAGTCTCAATAATCCTCTGCGGGAACTATAATCCTTAGGTTGATTACGCAAATGTTCAGTCAATGAATTGATGCGCTCAGTTAATAATGCAACCTGCACTTCCGTAGAGCCAGTATCGGAATCGTTTTTTCCAAATTTGTTTATAATTTCGACTTTTCGATTTTTTGTTAACATATTAAAAAATTTTCTTAACTAGATAAAAACTTTTGTTGGTTTAAATAACCAAACGTTATTCTCGCACATTACGTAACCGATAGCAACCAAATTATGATTTGAATCTAAAACTTTTGTCTGAATTTGATTAGATTCTATGGATAATTCATTTTCTGGATATTTTTTTATGTTTTTAATAGTTTCAATGGGCTTGGGGACCTCTACTTGACGACCGTTTTTTATGAAAGTCATCATATGAGTTGTTGCACTTACAGTGTAGACGTGATTCAGTAGTTTTAGTGGTGAAATCCAAGGTAAATCCGTATCATCTCCTATTATTTTTAGTTCATTAATTGTAACTGAATTGTTAATGTGGAACATCTTTCCACATGCTAATCTTTTCAAAGATGTAAGATGTGCTCCTACTTTTAGCAAACGCCCGAGATCATTTACAAGTGTGCGGATATAAGTTCCTTTTGAACACTTTACTCTGAATTGAAAAAAAGGTATTAAAAGAGAATCAACCTCCAATTCGTGGAATATGACGGTACGAAATTTGATAGGGACCTTAAAACCTTTTCTTGCTAGTTTATAGGCAGGAACTCCTTTGATTTTTGAAGCAGAAAATGCAGGGATTTGCTGTTCTCGCTGCCCGAGAAATGAGTAAAATGTTTCATTAATTTCTTGAGGATTTAAAAAGGAAGTATCATTGGTCTCTATCACTTTACCTTCTGCATCGTATGTGTCCGTTGATTCTCCAAACTTACAAATCGCACAGTAAGATTTGTCTAAATTATTAAAGAGTGGGATTAGCCGAGTGGCCTGTCCGAGAAAAACAGGTAGGACTCCTGTTGCCATGGGGTCTAAAGTCCCGATATGTCCAACTTTTTTTTCGTTAAACCTCCGTTTTACAAAACGAACGACATCAAAAGAAGTCCAGTCTTTGGGTTTGTTAATGTTGATTATTCGCAAGAAACTCATTTCTCGTAGCAAAAAACCAAAAATTCATTCTAAAGCTTTAGAATTATGATCAAGTTCAGATTTCTGTGAATTATATGAATTTTTTGGGATTATGTTCTGTAGCAAAATTTCAATTTTATCACTGTGGTCAAATCCTACGTCATAGATAAAAGTTAATTTTGGAGTATTCCGGGTTTTGATTACCTTACCCAATTGTATGCTAAAAAAACCTGCTGCCTTATTTAACAAGTCAACCAATTTCTGGTTTCCTGTTGATGGAAAAATAGAGACATATACTCTTGCTGAAGACATATTTGGTGCAGCTTCTACTCTGCTGATAGTAACTTTTTTGAAACGGGGATCTTTACTTTCTAAAAGAATTATTTCGGAGAGTCTTCGATGCACCAATGTACTGAAATTAATTCTTCCTTTTTTTTTCATGTTCCTAATTAGAGCCTTGCACTCTCTTCAATTTGTTCATATGCTTCCACTATATCTCCATCTTCAATTTTAGCAAAATCGATAGCTATTCCGCACTCATAGTTTTGTGTTACTTCTTGGACATCTTCTTTGAATCTTTTGAGTGAGATGATAGATCCTTCAAAGATATTCTCATCTTTTCTTAATACACGTATCATAGCATTTCTAAGGATTTTACCGTCTGTGACGAGACCTCCGATAACCATACCGTTTTTACCTGTCGAAAAGACCTGGCGAACTTCCAAATGCCCTAGAATTTCTTCTCTGATTTCAGGTTCCAGAAGACCTTCCATGGCGGCCTTTACATCATCCAATGCGTTGTATATAACTTCATAAAGCCTTACATCAACTCCTTCGACGGCACGAATTTCTTTGGCTTTCGCATCCATTTTCACGTTGAACCCCACTATAATTGCGTCTGAAGCGGATGCTAATGTTATATCTGTTTCGGTAACATTGCCTACTGAACACATGAGAAAACGAGGGGAAATCCTTTCATCGCCTATTTGTTCAAGTGAGGATTTTAGAGCTTCGACCGAACCCTGAACATCTCCTTTTAGGATCAGACGTAATTCACTGGCCTTACCTTCTTCAATCTTACTGAAAAGGTTATCAAGGCTTGTCTTCTGATCAGCCATCATATTTTCTGATCTGAGTTTGTGCTCATGTTCCTCAGCAATTTGTCTTGCTTTCTTTTCATCTTCAAGAATAACAAATATTTCACCAACTTCAGGAACATTGCTTAAACCAGAAATTTCTACAGGTATAGAGGGGCCTGCTTCTTCCATCGAATTGCCTCTTTCATCAAACATTGCTCGTATCCTTCCATGGATACTACCCATAACGAAATAATCACCTATCTTGAGTGTTCCTCGCTGAACCAGAACTGTACCTACAGGTCCCTGTCCTTTACGTACTCTTGACTCAATGATAGTTCCACGTGCAAGTCCTTTGCGGGTAGCTTTCAGTTCGAGGACTTCTGACTGCAAATGTATCATTTCCAAAAGTTCTTCAATTCCTTCACCTGTTTTTGCAGAGACCTTCACAAATATTGTACTTCCACCCAAATCTTCAGGAATTAGTTCATGGCTGAGAAGTTCTTGTTGAATTTTCATTGGATCAGATTCAGGACGGTCGATTTTATTCACCGCTACAATTATTGGTACATCTGCCGCGCTTGCGTGCTGAATTGCTTCAATAGTTTGAGGCTGGACCTTGTCATCAGCAGCTACAACAAGTACAACGATATCGGTGATATTTGCCCCTCTGGCACGCATAGATGTAAATGCCTCGTGTCCCGGTGTATCGAGGAATGTAACCCTATTTCCACCTGCCTTCAGATGATATGCGCCTATATGCTGGGTAATACCTCCAGCTTCACCAGTTGCAATACGTGTTTCCCTGATTTTATCAAGCAGAGAAGTTTTTCCATGATCAACATGTCCCATTATCGTCACAATTGGTGCGCGTACTTCCAAATCTTTAGCAGCCGGTTCATCCTCTTTGAGTAGGTCAGTCAACTCGAAAGTTTCTACTTCAACTACCATATTAAAATCTGAAGCAATTAACTCCGCAGTTTCTCCAGTGATTGTCTGGTTTATGGTGGCCATAATGCCTAGCCCCATCAGTTTTTTTAAGATTTCCGGGGCCTTGATACCAATCAATCCTGCAAGTTCTGCGACAACAACATGGTTTCCTATCCGGATACTCTTTTTTCGAGGATTGAAAACGTGCTTAGGCGCATCAGAGTTTAAAGACTTTTTGGTAGGTTTATCTTGTCGATTCCTATGCTGTGGATCTTTCCTGCGATGACGGGTTTTTCTTTCATGGAAGTAATAATCTCTTTGTCCACCTCCTCCTTTGCGTTTCTCTTCTCTATAAGGTCTACGTAAATTTTTATTCTTCCCCGTCAACTCTCCATCTTCTAAAACTTGATTTTGCTTGAAAACCACCTTTTTTTTCTTAGACTTTTTATCTTCATCATCTGGTGAGTCTTTATCTGTATCAAATGTCTTTCTTGTAACTCCACCAGTTGTTTTTTCAAGATTTTGTTTTCTTGTATCTAATACTGCAGGTGTTTCTTTAATGTTTCCCAAAACTACTTCTTCAGCAGTAGAAACAGTTTGTAACTCTCTTAAATTTGGAGTATTAGTTTTTTCCTCCGCAGAGTACTCAGCTTCCAGGCGTGTCTTTTTCTCAGCTTCGAGATTATCTCCTGAAAAATCATTATTATCTAGCACTCCTGCTGTTGTTTTTTCTTTACTAGAAAATTTAATCCCCGTCGTAACATTTTCAGTATTTTTCTTTTTTCTGCGAACGCGTCTTTTTGGCGCATCGTCAGTTATCTCTGGATTCAGTATAGATTTAGTCGAGATTGTGACAATTGAAGGACTTCTGTTAGGTTTGTCTTGCTTGCTATCTACTTGTTCTTCAATATCTTTGGCTGTAGTTTTTGAATGGCCTGAGCTGTTGGCTTTTGCTCCTTTAGGAAATATAATTCCTTTGGTGGTTTTTGCCATTTTTCTAACTATCTCAGCTTGTTCCAAGGACAATTCTGAAAAGTTACCCGTAACTGGAATTCCTGCTTTTCGCATCTTAGTGAGCAGTTGCTTTGCAGGCATATTTAACTCTTTCGCCAGTTCAAATACTCGTACTTCAGACATGTATTCCTTTTTTTATTTTACTTTTTATTGCTACAGTCATCATTGCTTCTAGAATGAGATGTTTTCAACTGGTTTGTTCTGATGATTATACTTTAACTTCTAAATCAGTTTCAGCTTTAGTTTTTCCCTCAGCTTTAGTTTTTCCCTCAGCTTTAGTTTTTCCCTCAGCTTTAGTTTTTCCCTCAGCTTTAGTTTTTCCCTCAGCTT